>OJNK01000863.1_pt1 | contig 17488 bp, 10 predicted proteins | sample 1597811 | NCBI WGS metagenome assembly OJNK01 (sample SAMN00265073, study PRJEB22529) | human gut metagenome
ACGCTGGTGTTCACCCGCAACGTGACCGTGCCCGCCATGACGGACGGCCAACTGTTGTATAACCTGCCGTTTGAATTTAAAGATTACCTGACGCAGGAAAAGAATAAGTATTATTTCGACTACGCCGTGCAGGATACGGTGAAAGACGAAGAGGGCAATGTGAAAGAATTGCAGCTTTTCGTTTGCGCCACCTTAAAAAGCACCGTGGAAGAATACCGCGCCATGCTGCGCCGTGCGGGCTTCAATTTGAAGGTCGCCATGCCGGAGGAATGCGCCTACGCTGCGCTGACGGAGGATTACATGCAGCGCACAAATGCGCCCGCGGGCAGCGATTACTGCTTTGTAGACCTCGGCCACAACGGCATCCGTATGCACATTTTGCAGGACGGCAATTTCACCACGAAGCGCTCCGGCGACCTCGGCCTGCGCGACCTTGAGCAGACGATTTCCGATGTGCGCGGCGTGGATATTCACATGGCACACGCACACATTTTGTCCGATTACAACGACGTGCTTTCCGAAGACGTGAGCGCCGAGCTTTTCAACCGCATGGCGATCGAAATCATGAAGGCCGTCAACTTCTATAATTACAATAACCGCGAGCGCTCGCTCCGGAGAATTTATCTTTGCGGCGGCGGTGTGGCGGTAGATCAGATCCGCGCGGCCATCTGCCGTGTGACGGATCTGGACGTACATAACGCCGAGGAGCTGCTTCCTCAGCACGACGCATTGGAAGCGGCGTGGCTTTACATCAAAGCGATCGGCTGCGCGCTGCAAAAGTAAGGAGGCGTTGGAATGAAGCTTGAACTCGGCATGGGGAACGGCGCCAAAAAGCCCGTAAAATACCCCACCAAAAGAACCGTCAACCTTGCAAAGCGCGAGTCGCACTCCCAGAGCGTCATGACGCTTTCTATCGGCACGGCGGTCATTATCGTGCTTGTGGTGCTCGTCGTGAAATTCGGTGTACTTGACCAGCTTGCGCGCCAAAGTGCCGCAGAAAGTGCTTACAACACCGTGCATGCCCAGTATACCGAAATGCAGAGCGCCGTGGAGAAATACCCCGAGGTCGAAGAGGAGTACCGCACCTATTCCAGAAAATGGATGCAGCAGGAGGATTCCGGCGCGTTCGTTTCTGTGGACAGACAGGAAGTGCTCGACCTCATGGAGAACTACCTGCAGCCCTACGGCACGATAAAGGCCGTCACCATTTCGGACGACGTGATGATTGTTTCCATGTCCGGCATGAATCTGCAGGAGATTTCCGCTATGTTTGAGATTTTACAGCAGCAGCCCATTGTAAAGTCTGCTGACCTTACAATTGCTTCCACCGAAAAAACGGCAGGCGAAGACCTCGATTTCTCCGTGACGATCACATTACAGCCGGCTGACACGGCGGAAGGGGAGGCCACAGCATGAAAAGAGCCTTTACAACGCGCGAAAAAGTGATGCTGCTCGTCCTCACCGTGCTGCTCATCGTCATCGCATATTTTAAGCTCATCTTGGAGCCCATCAACAATTCCATCGACGAGTATCAGTCCGAAACGGCCGCGGAGCAGGACGAGATTTTGCAGAACACCGCGCTTTTGACGCGTATGAACCAAATGCAGAAGGAGCTCGAGGAAATCTATGCCGCGGGCGACCCCACGCCCATCCCGAATTACGACAATTCCGGCAAGCTGCTCGTTGAGTTGAACAGCATTCTTTCGGCTTCCGTCGATTATTCGCTGGATTTCGGTCAGGTCTCGGCATTGAACGATGGCTACATCATGTGCCGCCCCATCAACATGACCTTTACAACGAACACCTACGCCGAAACGCGCGCCATCATTGATGCGCTGCACAACAGCGATTTTACAAACCAAATATCGGACATCAGCGTGCAGTTTGAAAATTCCGGCAGCTCCGGCAATGTGCAGGTAAACCTGTATATTACGTATTTTGAACTTCAAAAATAGCTGGTGCAACACAGGCCGGAAGCTGTTTTTTTGCTTGCCGGTTTTCTGTGTTTAAAAAGACTTATACCGTTTTACGGTTTCCATATTTTTCTCAGGAGCAAAACGCATGAATTTTTCACGGGATATGAAGAGTTTGAAAAATAGAAGAAAGGGAAAAGCCGGCTTTACCATGTCCGAGCTTTTGATTGTTGTGGCCATCGTCATCGTGCTGTTTGCCGTGGCGGTTCTCTCGCTTGTGACGATTCAAAAGAATCTGCGCCAAAAGGAACTCGACAGTAAAGCGGAAATCCTTTACGTTGCCGCGCAGAATCGCATGTCCGAGCTGCGCGCCGGCGGCTACGAAAGCCTTTATCAGTACGATGAAAACAAGAAGAACGGCGTTGCAAAGGTTGGTCTCATTCCGCTGGATGCTCCCGAAGAAGATGCGGAAGACGCCATCACAAAAGACACGCTCTGCTACGTCGTTTCCGCAAACCGCGTGGAAGTCGGCAAGGCGGCAGCTTCTGTTCTGCCGGAATCTTCCGTAGATGCCGAGCTTTGGAACAACCACTGGGTTATCGAGTACGACCCCGAAAGCGGCAGTGTGTACAGCGCATTTTACAGCGAAGAGGAGATCACAAGCGGCGATGCCTCCACTACGCTGCCCACATACTTAAACCGTATGCGTGTGCGTCAGACCCGCCTGCACAACGGTGCGAAGATCGGCTACTACGGCGGTGCGCGCGTGATCTCCGGCACAACCGACACTCTAAAGCCGGACATCTCCATCGATAACCGTGAGAAGCTGACGGCAACGTTCTACTGCAACAACCCCTATGCCGATGAGCTGACGTTCAATATCAAGGTTTCGGACGGCCAGAACGAATATGTAAAGGTCGTAAAATACAGCGAGCTTCGCCAGCTGAACAGCAAAACTTGGTACTATACGTGGGTTATGGATAGCTTGGAAAGCGAAAAGACGCGTTTCTATAATCAGACCGACCATAAGCTTGCGTGCGGCACAGACATCACCGTCACGCTTTCCGTAGAAAGCCAAAACGCCAATGTGGACGGCAAAAGCTACACCCGCAAAACGAACAGCCTGTTCCGCTATGCTGAGGACACCCCGGCCGGCACGGCGCTCATCGCCTACGGCCGCCATTTGCAGAATTTGGACGAGGCCTCCCATGTTTCCGATACGATTACCCGCGCTGTGCAGGTCAGTGACCTTTCCTTTGCGGATGATACCGCCGACAACGAAGACTGGTATTCCTTTTACGGCGACGGCGACACCTCCTTTACGCCCATCACAAATAAGTATCTCAAAAGCTATGACGGCTATTCCGAGGTCGATAACGTAAAGCTGTATTCTTCCATTTCAAACCTGCACATCACAAAAGCTGCGCAAAACGGAGATGCAGGTCTGTTCAGTACATTTAACGGTGAGATCAAAAACGTGACGCTCACCGGTATGAAGATCGATGGCGGCCAGAACGTCGGTGCGCTCATCGGTTCTGTTTCCGATACCGTGAAAATCACAAATACCCGTGTATACCTCAGCTCCAAAAAAGGCGACCTCGTAGATATCGAAACGGTCGATTCCCCGGAAAAAGTGCAGCCGTGGCTCGAGGGTAAAATCGTCGGCGGACTTATCGGCATGGTGACGAAAACGGGCAGCGTATCCGTTACGGACAGTTCCGCGTCTACGGTCATTCGTGCAGACGGCGGCGCAGCAGGCGGCCTCATCGATGCCGTGTATAATGCGGCAACGATAACCGATTCCTATGCGGATTGCTATTTGACGGCAGACAGAACGGGCGGCCTTATCGCAAAGGCAGAGGGCGGGTCTGAAGTGGCCGCAACGGGAACCTCTATCACCTTAAAGGATTTCTATGCAGCGGGTTACCAAACGGCGACCAGCGATGCTTTCGGCTTAGTAGGCGGCTCCAATGTGATCGCCACAGGCGGTTATTCTGCGTGTGTTTACAATGTTGAAGAAAAGGCAAAGGTTCATTCCACGGTGAATACAATGGGCAGTGCCTCAAATGTATATTATCTGACAGACGGCGGCCTTTCCGGCGGCACAAGCAAGTGGGAAAACGACAGTCAAACCACGCCGAAAACCTATAAAGAACTCAGTGAATCGGGCTTTGCAAAAGGAATCTCCAAGGCGTTCACATCCTCCTCCGGCGCGGCTACGTTTCCGTATAACTTGATGGATCAGGGCCTTACATATTACACGTATCCGCGCCTTGAAAAGCTGAACCACTACGGTGACTGGCAGGCGGAGTTTGAATCCGGCGCACTGGTTTATTACGAGCGCTACGAAGACGAAACCTACGGCTTCTACGGCGCGAACCTTTCCACGCTCAAAACGAGTAAGTTTGTCGTCGGTGACGGCTATGCGCTGGCGTATATCGAAAAGAAAAATGCGGCCGATAACGTTACCGTGACGTATGCAAACGACAAAACGGCACAGGTATCGTTTAATAGCGCAATTGAAACGACCGACGACACGACAAATACGAAGTATTATCTCTATCCGCTCTCAAAAGAGGTCGTCAACACCGATTATATCGACACTGCAGAGCCGGATACGTTCTACCAGAAGATCACGATAGTAGACACCACAGCCGGTATGGAGACGGAGTATTACTACAATCCGCATTTCGCAAAAACGGTGACGGTCAACGAAAATAAGCCGAAGGCGCCGGAAACGGTCTGCATCCGCTCCGCCCGCCAGCTGTATGCCTTGAGCCTTTACTACCCGCAGTATGCGGATGCCGTAAAGGACAGTGTGTTCCGCCAGGAACTCAACATCGATTACAGAAGGTATGAGTGGACAAATTATGATGTTGTTACCGCTACTGTCAGCATACAGGCGCCGATCGGCACAGGGGATAAGCCGTTTACGGCTGTGTATAACGGCGGCTGCAATACGATAGAGGAAATTTCCTTTAAAGCAAAATCCCTTTACATCGGCATGTTCGGTTATACGTCGTCCGCTGCCGCGGTGCGCAATGTGTTCCTTGTCGGCGACGGCAGTAACACGGTGGCCTATGTCAATGCGCAGGGCGGTAATTCGGCTTCCGGCAGTGCGTCGCGCGTCAGCATGGGCGTGCTCGTCGGTTATAACCGCGGCACGGTTTCAAACTGCTCGGTTTCCGGCTATACCATGGAGTATTACGGTTACAGCGCCAGCACGGCTTCACTCGGCGGCTTTGTCGGCAGCAACTACGGCACCATCCGCAACAGCGCTTCGGACTGCCCGTCCATTCGCTTTGCAAATACGAACTCTAACACCTATGCGGGCGGCTTTGCGGGCGTGAACCACGCCTCTATTTCGGATTCCTACGCGCTTGGCAGCATTCAGGTGCGCGGCGCGCGAAACAGCACCGTGTGGGTCGCGGGCTTTGCGGCGAACAACGCCAGCGGCATGATTCGCCGCAGCTACAGCGCTACGGCGCTGACAGCTTCCGGCGATGCGGAGTCCTACGGCTTTGCGCATACCGGCGGTTCGGCATACCAGTGCTACTATCTGGACGGCGGCACGTATTCGTACAGAGGCACGCTTTATGCTTACAACACCTCCAAGAACGAATTCAAAGATAACGCGGCGGGTGAGCCCCTTACGGGCAGCGAGCTGCAAAACAAAACAATCAGCAATTTCAAAACGGCAGATTACACCTATAATGCCAAAGAAACGACCGGCGATTATATCTACCCGGCAGTCGTGCGCAATGCAGCAGGGAAGACCGTACATTACGGCGATTGGCCCGTGCAGAAGGATATCGGTACGCTCGGTGTGTTCTACTGGGAATATGAAGACAGCGGCAGCAACAGCGGCTACCACTTCAGCTACGTGGGCACAAGCCAGGGCAATGAAATTTCCAGTGCAAACAACGACATCTTAAAGGGCGATTCTCTCTGTGAAGAGCACGACGACGGCGGCGTTGTAACGCATTACGGCTACGGCTATTTCTATGCGAACAGCAATAATTTGAAGACTTTATTAAGTGCTGCATACTTCAATGGAAACTTCATGAGCGTTGCAGAAAATGCAAAAGCCGGCGAAGCGCTCGGTAAGCAGATGCCCGGCTATACGTTTGTCGCATATGAAACCGGCGAAGACAAAATGTATTTGATCGATAACAAAGCAAACGGCGCATGGCAGCTGAAGTACGGCAACGGAACGGATGCTACCGTATACACCTACACCGTCAACCCGTTCTTTGCAAACTCTATGAGCCTCGATAGCTCCGAAGTACAGGGAAAAATGACAGAAACAGGTGACGTCAAACCCGGCGCCAACGGCAACGCTTACGAGATTCGCTCCGTCTCACAGCTGCAGTTTATCAACTGGAATTCCGGAAAGAACAATACAAACACCTCCATTGTGTCTCAGAACCAAGGGGATTGGAATACGTTTAAGGATAAATACACGTATCAGGTTTACGGCGATACTCACAGGGTATCGGAAAGCGGCAAAGAGCTGTATTGGAATCAAACACACGATTTGAATGCTTCCTCAGAATACCGTACACTTGGTAAGACCAATAACTTCACGCCTATCGGAAGCATGTATGATAATGCAGGCAGTACAGCAAAAGCTGATCCGACAATGTCATATTTTGCTTCTCATTATGACGGACAGGCATATACGATCAAAAATGTTGAAATTCACAGTGATGCGGAATGTGTTGGTATTTTTGGCATTACGGTCGGTGCAACGGTTAAAAATGTGGTCGTGTACTCGGATGAAGGCAATGTAATCGAAGCTACAACGGACGGTGAAAGCTGGTACTGCGTTGGCGGTCTTGTCGGCTTTGCGGCCGGCAGAGACAATCCTGCAAGTGTATTTACAAACTGCACGGTTTCCGGCTATATCATTCAGGATAACCATGCAAACACCCCGGGTTGGGGCGGCGGCAGTGTCGGCGGTCTTGTCGGCATGACAAACATGGATATTACAAACTGCTCCGCTGTAACAGATATTATTATCAATATCGGCTATAATAAAGCTTATCAAAATCTGCGTGTCGGCGGTATTGCCGGTGTTTCTCGTGGCGCAGTGCGATATTGTTATGCTGGCGGTTCTATGAGAAGCACAGCTAAATCTTGGTATAGTAACTATACTCAGGGTGCGAATATCTGGATGGGCGGCCTTGTTGGCGGTATTGTCATGCGAAACAGCGGCGGCTTAGCAACTTTGGTTGGTGATGTGAGTCGTGCGCTCAAGGTTGAAAACTGCTACAGTTATGTTGAGATGCCAAAACGTGGTAAAGCCAACGAGCAAAATATTATAAAGAGTACGCAGGCAATCGCCTCCAATGGCGAAATGCAGGAAAATTTCGCGGATGTTAAAAACGACTATATCGAGATTCATAACTGCTATGCACTTGAATCCGCCGTATTAAATACAGATGATTACTGCAAATATGGCAATAAAACTCCCTCAAGTTGGTATAACCTGAACCTGAACATGACGAATCCGAATAGGCGGGGGCGTGAGATCAAGTTGTTCAATGATTCCACCCCATACGTAACGTATGCCGAAATGCAGAGCAGCGATTTCTTAACGAAACTGAACAAGAACTACCAGTCCGGCTCAAGCTATAAGAGCTTCTCCACCGTCACCATCACCGAGCAGGGGCAGAATATCGACGGCAAATATAGCTTCCCGGGCAACGATACGGCGCTGCAGGGGCTTAACTATCCGTTCCCGACGGTTCTGACACAGACCGATATCTTCGGCAGCACAGTCAATTTGCATTACGGCCGCTGGCCGCGCATCGGTCTCTTATGGGAAGAAAATTCCCGGAAGCTCGACCTGCTTGCGGATATCAAAACGAAAGCGGAAGACAGCACTTTGAACGACAACGAAGACGGCAAGGCGCTTTTGCAGACACATTTGCTTATCGCCAGCAGCGACGTAGATACGAGCGCAGTGCCGGAAATCAAGCTGTACGACGAAAACAGAAACGAACTCACAAACGATAAGGCCGCAGCAATAGTCAGCCGCATTGTGTATAATGATGCGAATAAATGCTACGATGTCACATTCATCGGGCAGAATGTCGGCACGGTCGTCGCAGAGGCGAAGCTCGGCAATTACATCGCGCGCCTTACAATCGAAGTTACGGCATCGCTCAAGCTGGAGGCTTCTTCTACGAACATTTCGGTTTATTCCGGCGACACCGATACGATCACGCTGACCGTAAAGGACGCAAACGACAAGCAGCTGCTTGCCGAGACCGAAAAGACGCTCAGATGGGAGATTGCTGTCGATAACAACGGCGTACAGCAGGATGTCATCGAGTGCAGTAAGGACGATATCAAGCTGAACGCAGACGGCACGTTCTCCTTGCCGCTTACCGGCTTTGCCGCGGGCGAAGCCACGGTGAGCATCACGTGCACATATCCGTACGGCGCGGCAACTGCCGCGGAGCCCGCAAAAGAGGTCACGGCTACGCTGTATATCAGCGCTACAACAAAGCCAAGTGATGTGCTTGGCCTGACAAACGGCAGCGTCTATAACCAGATTTCTCTGCCGCACACGCCGAAAAAATCCACGACCTCCTACACCGGTACGACCGTTGAATACCCGGAAAACCGCCCCGCCATGCAGGGAAGTGCGCTGTTCCTCTACGCAACGGATGAGTATACCAATTTGAAAGGCTTTACGGTCGATCAAATCGAGATCACCGCAGGGGAAACGACCTACACTGTGGGTAAAGACGGCATCACGACCGATGAAAATCACACCTACAAAGTGACGGTAAGCGATCAGTGGACGACAGAAACGAACGACACGAAGTTCCGATATCGAGCTGTAAAGGTGGAATCCGCCGCGGCAGGCGAGATCACCCTAAAGATCGTCCTCAAAAACGGCGACGTGACCTACAACCTCACCACCCCGTACACTATTGTTTCCAATGAGTATAAGGTGAAGTTTGTAACGGTAAACAGCGATTCGGTGCTGGAGAAAAAGGTATCTTACGGCGAAAAGCCGACGTTAACGGAAGAAGAAAAGAACAAGTTGGCAACAGCTATTTTAGGCTATACGTTTGACTTTGATAATCTCCCCGAGATTTTCGCAGATACCGAGATCAAGGCGGTTCCGAACACCTATACCATCAAGTTTGAAGCCAACGGCGGTTCGGGTACGATGCCTGCTGTTTCGTATGCTTATGATAAGATTCAAACAACGGACAGCCTTCCGCAGAATACGTTTACAAAGGGAACATCCGCCTTTAAGGGCTGGGCGGTAGAGGCTACGGGCGAGTTTAAGTATACGAACATGGATTCTATTGAAAACATCGTAAAATCTATGGCGATAGAAAACAAAACCGAACTTACTCTTTACGCCGTTTGGGAAGATACCGCAGCAGGCGGCGAGACCGTTGAACCGTAAATCAACAAAAAGGCAGGTGCCGAAAATGCAGGCGATCCGCAGAAAACTGAATAGCCAAAGGGGCGCTTCCATGCTGATGGCGCTGCTGCTTATGCTGGTCGGTATCATGGTGAGCGCGGTCATCATCTCCGCCGCCACCAGCGCCGCCGTAAATAAACGCTCGGAAAAAGAACAGCAGCAGGCCTACCTCGCGGTCAGCTCTGCCGCCGAGCTCGTGCGCGACGATTTCCAAAGCCTTACGGGCCGGTATAAAGATGTTACGACCACGGTGACGCATGCGGATGGAACGACCACTACGAAGAATAATACGATAAAGGCCACATGGGCGGTGGGAGATATGATCAATGACGTCGGCGCATGGTTTATAGATGTGAACACGACGACCCCTTATGCAAAGACCTACACGTTCTCCGTAGACGGTTATGAAGATGTATCGGCAGAAATCCTTGTATCAGTCGGCACCGGCAGTGACGAAAGCAGCAAGGTGTATAACCTCACTGCAACATTCACAAACGGTGTGGGTTCCGCACACCCCTGCCGCATGGTGTTGACTATGGAGGGCAAATTGTCGGAGGAAAGAACCTCCGGCGATGCGGGCTCGGGCTCCACGCAGGTCGTCACCCGAACACTCGAATGGAATAAGGCAAAGCTGCAAAAGGAGGTAACGGGTTGAAAAAGCTGCGTTCACAAAAAGCGGAAACACTGGTGGAAACGCTCATGGCTATCTTGGTCGTGGTGCTCGTTATGCTTTTTCTCTCCACCGCAGTTTCCACGGCCTCCAAGGTAAATGCCAAGGTGCGCAAAACCGATGTGGCTTTAACGTATAAGAATGCCACCAAGGGAGGCGAACCCAAAACGCTGACCATTAAGGATAACAACAGTGCCACAAAAGTCATCCATGTTCAAGTCGATGAATACACAAGCAAAAACGGCTACACGTATTACAGGGAAAGCAAAGTGCAGGGGGCGGAAACTTGAAGCTGAAAGATAAAAAAGGCTTAACGCTCGTGGAAATGCTCTGCACAGTCGCCATTTTGGTGCTTGTCAGCATGGTAATGGTGTTGGGGGTGCAGCTCGGCGTGCGCTCCTACGCAAAATCCGTTTCATATTCGGAAGCGCAGGTGCTGTGCTCCACGCTTACGACCACCATCAGCGATGAGCTGCGCTATTCCGGCACACTGAAAGTAGACGGCAGCGGCAGCGTTACGGGCTTTTTCAGCCAGCAGTTCGGCAGCGGCGATTACACCGCGTTTACCACTACGCCGGAAGGGCATGTGCAGCTTGGCGGCAAGGACATTCTGCCCGCAAAGGCGTACCCCTACGGTATTAAAGCTGAGGTGAAAAGCTTAACGTATGACGATGTTACTGCCCTTTTCACAGTGCAGCTGAGCGTAAAAGACAGCGAAAATAAAAACACGCTGGCCGAAACCACCTTTGAAGTGGAAAAGCTCAATGTGACGACCGAAGACACCGCAGAGGGCCGCGCCCGCGCCGAAGACAGCCGCAATACAGAAAACTGAGAAACACCGCGCCAAACGGAATGCTCCGCAGGCGCGGTGTTTTTGCAATAAAGAATTTGTATACGCTTTGTTTTAAAAAAGTATGATTTCATGCGATTTTTCTTGCACGTAAAAAGCAAATATGATAAAATAGAAAAAAAGTGTATTTAAATAGTGTTCTTTATTGTACAGAATAGATAGAATTGCTGCTTTTTATCCACTTTTTGACGAATTTGCAGAGAATATAGCGAATTTTGTCTTTTGCAAGTAAGTCTATCGGTAAAAATGAAAGCGCTTTCCGATAAAAAAAATAAATTGTGAGACGAAACAGAAAGCGCTGCAAGGAGAAATCTATGAGTTTAAAGGAAAAAATACTCATCGCGGACGATTCGGAAATGAACCAAATGCTCCTTGAGGAAATACTCAGCGATAAATACGAATATGTCATGGCAAAAGACGGCACAGAAGCCGTCGATATCCTCGAAAAAAACGATGATATCGACCTCGTGATGCTCGACATCAACATGCCGAAAATGGACGGTTTCGGCGTGCTGGAGATTATGAATCTGCGGCATTGGATCAGCGAGGTGCCGGTTATCATCATCTCGTCCGAAAGCGATGTGGATTTCATCCGCCGCAGCTATGACCTCGGCGCTTCGGATTACATCAGCAGACCGTTCGATCTGACGGTCGTCCGCCGCCGTGTCGAAAATACGCTCATGTTGTATGCCCGCCAAAAGCGCCTTGTGCGCCTTGTGGAGGAGCAGGTCTACGAGCGTGAAAAGACGAACAACACGATGATCAATATTTTGAGCCATGTTATCGAATACCGCAACAACGAAAGCGGCCAGCATATTCTGCATGTGCGCACGATGACGGACATTCTCCTGCGCCGCTTGATTGAGATCACGGATAAATACCCGCTGACGGAAACGGATATCTCTATGATCGCTTCGGTTTCCGCACTGCACGACATCGGTAAGATCAGCGTTCCGAAAGCGATTTTAAATAAACCCGGCAAGCTCGACCCCGAAGAGTGGGAGATTATGAAGAGTCACGCCGCCATCGGTGACTCGATGCTGTGCGACATCGGTATGCAGCAATCCGAAACGCTGATGAATCTGGCGCATGAGATCTGCCGCTGGCACCACGAGCGTTGGGACGGCCGCGGCTACCCGGATGGTCTCAAGGGCGATGAGATTCCGATTTCCGCGCAGGTCGTCGCCATGGCAGACGTGTACGACGCGCTTACAAGCGAACGCTGCTACAAAAAGTCGTTCGACCACGCGACCGCTATTAAAATGATTACAAACGGCGAATGCGGCGCCTTCAATCCGCTTTTGATACAGTGTCTTTTGGACGTGCAGGATCAGCTTTTCGAGAACATGCACACAGACCCCAGACGGTTCGATTACCGTCAGGAAGCAAAGCGCCTTTCCGATGAAATGCTCGAGCAAAAAGAACTTATGCCTAATAACCGTGCGCACAGCCTGCTCACCTTCGAGCAGAAAAAGGCGGAATTCTTCGCAGAGCAGTGCGGCGGTATCCAGTTTGAATTTGACCACTGGACAAATACCGTACATCTCAAAGATTGGAATGCGCCGGTCGATCAACGAGAAAAATCCATGTATCTGACGGAATGGAACGACGTTTCGCTGCTTTCCGAAAAGGATTGGGTCACTCTGCGTGAAAAGCTGAAAGCAACAACGCCGGAAAGACCGGAAGTGAAAATGATTGTGCAGATCCCCGTTAACGGGGAATATCGCTGGCAGCGCCTTACGGCAAAATCGCTTTGGACAACGAAACACAAAAAATATGCCGGCGTGCTCGGACACTTTGAAGATATTCAGGATGAAATGGTGCGGCGCGGTGAAGATGTGCTCGAAAAGTGCACGGAAGACAGCATAGCGCATCTTTTGAAAGATTTGAGCCGCGTGTTTGAAGTGGTGCGCCTTGTTGATCCGAAAACGAATGAGAACCTTGAGCTGGATAAAGACGGCAAAGTAATCACTACGCCGATACACTGCTATGAAATTTGGGGCAGAAACGAGCCGTGCGAAAACTGTATTTCTTCCCGCTCTCTGGAAGGAAAAGAGTGGGTCACCAAGCTGGAAATGCGTGACAGGCAAATGTACTTCGTGCTTTCTAAACATATCAACGTCAACGGACGTACCTGCACACTGGAGATTGCTTCGCATGAAGACGAAGCGGAGTGCACACGCTGCGGCGGCGACAACGATGCGCCAACGCGTTCTTCGTTTATGAACTTCTACCGCGATGCCCTGACCGGAACGTACACGAGACTGTATCTTGAGAGTTTCCAGTCCAATTTGGAAAGCGCAGATGCCGTGGCAATCGTGGATGTTGACCTTTTTAAGCAGATTAACGATACATACGGCCACCCTGTGGGCGATGAAGCGCTGAAAACCATCGCGAATACAATCCAATCCGGCATCCGCGGCAGCGATACGCTCATCCGCTACGGTGGGGACGAGTTCCTCCTCATCTTCTCCAAGATCGGTGAAGAGGTTTTCTATGAGCGTTTAAAACAGCTCAGACGCGCCGTGCAGGAGACAAAATTGCCGGATTACCCCGAGGTGAAGCTCGATGTCAGCCTTGGCGGCGTATACCGCGTACACCCGCTCTCCGAAGCCATTCGGCAAGCAGACCTGCGTATGTACGAAAATAAAGCGAAACACGCGAACGCTAATCATGCGGAAAGCAGATAGAAGTTGCAGAAAGGTGACAAATCATGGGGCTTGAAGAATTATATCAGAAAATCGGCGGCGACCTCGAAACCGTGATGAAACGCATCCCGAGTGAGGCAATGATCGGCAAATTCGTGCGCAAATACGCAGACGACCCGACCTATAACCGGCTTGCAGCGGCTGTGGAAGCCAAAAGCTGGAAAGATGCTTTCCTTGCGGCGCACACCTTAAAGGGTGTGGCACAGAACCTCGGCTTCGACCGCCTGCAAAAATCGGCATCCGCTTTAACGGAGGCCGTGCGCGGCGCCGTTCCGCTGACGGACGAATCGCTTTTTGAAGAGGTCTGCAAAGATCAGAAGGAGATCGTGGAGGCCATCGAAAAGCTCGATTGATATGACTTAACAACTATGCCGGTTCTATGGACCGGCTTTATTTGTATTCAGTTCCCTGTGTAATGCGGCGGAACGGTTTGGGGGAGAATAGGTCGCGCGCTGCGGCGGCAGCTTACAACAGAGGAAAAAAGGAGAATGCCGCATGAATATGTTCACAAAACTTTTGGAGACGCTCGGAAATAATTTCTGGCTTATCATCATTCTTTGCCTTGAGGTTATTCTGGCGGTTTGGCTGCCGTGCTTTGCACGCGGTAAAAAGAAAAATCGTGCCGCAGAGCCGGATGGCCACAGCGTGCAGGGCGCACTCATAGCGCTAATGGTTATCTGGAATGTTGATTTAAATGGTCTTTTCGCTTGCCGCTCGGCGGTGCCGTCACGGTGCTTCTGGGCTGCATCGCAGGGGATTATCTCGGTGCGAAAAAGCCCCTGCCGTCGGCTTTCGTCATTTTGCGGAAATTTCGACGAATTGATTGTGAAAATAGATGGTTTTGCAAAAAAAGTAGACGAATTTTTGATGATGTAGTATACTGGTGTTAAACGGGAGAGCAAGTCGATCTTTTGCACAAAAACAAATAAACGGCTGAATTTTCATGTTGTCACATGATGAGTTCAGACAACAAAAAGGAGATTTTGAAATGAAGAAAAAGCAAAACCGGCATTCCCTTCACCTCATCCGTCAAAACGTTCCGCAGTTTATTTTGCTCGTTATTTTTTCCGTGCTGCTGGGCGTTTCCGTCATCGCGGTGTCTGTTTTGATGAAAATGTTCCTCGACATCGCCACAAACGCAAGCGCCATGCCGCTCACCACATGTCTTATCATCGCGGTCGGCGTTTTGCTCGTGCTCGGCATCTCGCAGGTCGTTACGTCCGTTTTGCAGGGCAAGCTTTCCTGCCGCATGGAGCTTTCTCTGCGCAGCGCCATGGTGGAGCACCTATACCGCACAGACCTAAGGACATTCGACAGCGGCGCAGCGGATAACTACTTCACGCGCATGACAAAAGACGCGGAAACCCTCTCGAATTTCTACTCCAAAACGCTCATCCCGAACATCTTTTTCGAGAGCTTCACGTTCGTCGTCAGCTTTATTTTGATGTTCCTCCTCGAGTGGAAACTCGCGGTCGTCATGATCGTCGTCGTGCCGATTTTGATTTTCACCATGATCCGTATCTCCCCGAAGCTTGAGATGAACAGCATTCAGATCATGCAGAACGAAGACAAAAACCGCAATATCTTACAGGAGTTTTTGAGCCAGTACATGTTGTTTAAGTCCTACGGCGTGCTCGGCTGGGTGCAGAAGCGCGTGGGGGATACATACGCGCAAAAGCAGAAATACGTCGGCAAACTCAGCGTTTTGCAGGGCGCCATCGGTTTCCTCAATAACTTCCTCGGCGTCGGCATGTTCATCATCGCGCTCGGCATGGGCTCGTTCCTTGTCGTGCGCGGCGAAACCACCGTCGGCACACTCATTGCCGTCGTGAACCTCGTCAGCTTCTTCTACGGCCCGTTCCTGCACATTTCGGGCTGGATGGCCGAGGTCAACGAAGTGAAGGTCTCCACAAACCGCATCGGGGAAATCCTCTCCATGCCGACCGAAGACACCACGCAAACGGCAAAGCCCTCTGTTCAGAATGCAGGTGATGCAGCGCTCACCGCAAAAGACCTCTCCTTTGCGTATGACGAAGAAAAAGTTATCCTGTCCCACGCCGAAACGCAGGTGCACACGGGCGAGATCGTCGCACTTACCGGCGAAAACGGCAGCGGCAAAAGCACGCTCACAAAGCTGCTCATCGGCTTTTATACGCCCACAGGCGGCGAAGTCGAGCTCAAGATCGGCAATAAAACCGTGCACGGCGCGGAGATTCGGAATTATTTAAGCTACGATTCCGGCTTCGTCTCCGTTTTTGCGGGCACGCTCAAAGAAAACATCTGCATGGATCAGCCGTTTGACGAGAAAAAGTTCCGCAAGGCTGTCGAACTCGCCAACCTCACGGAGTTTGTAAACGAAAAAACAGCGGAGTACGAGATCGAGCCGGAGGGCAAAAATCTCTCCAGCGGTCAGCGCCGCAAGGTCGCTTTGGCGCGCATTTTCTACGATGACCGCCCGGTCTTCGTGCTCGACGAGCCCACCGCAAACCTCGATAAAGCCTCCGCAGAGGGCATGTTTGAGGCTCTGAAGCAGGTCTGCCAAGACAAAATTTGCATCATCGTCACGCACGATGCGTTCATCTCCGAAAAGTGCGACCGCGTGCTGCATTTGAATAACAAAAAGGTCACAGGATGACCGCAATACGATTTGCATAATAAGGCGATAGGGACTCTGCCACTCGCAACGAGCGGTGGGTATGGCTTAGCTCCGGGCAATTCCGCCCTTGCGGCAAGGCTCGTCGTAGAGAACGCCTGCGCCGAGTGGCTTATAAATCTTGAGCATTGCTGATGGGCCATTTTTAACAGAATTTATCTTTTTTACAAAAAATCAAGATTTTTTCAAAAACCTAATTGACAACCGAAAAAATGTGTGCTACAATGCACTAAACCGTTGAGGAAGAGTGAGTACGCTTTAGGCAACTTTTCTCACAGAGAGTCGTGGATGGTGGGATCACGGCGGAAAGATAAAGCGGAATGGACTTCTGAGGGCGAACAGAAAAGGATTTTCCGAGTATGTGAGACGGAGTGTGGCTCTCCGTAAACAAAGGTCTGCGTATGATGGTACGCGTAAGAGGGTGTGTGTTTCACATACCAAGCCGGGTGGCACCGCAGGAATTTTGATCCTGTCCCAGCAAGTGATTGCAGGGACAGGATTTTTTGTTTTTCAGGGAGGTTATTTCATGTTTGTTTACACAAAACGATGGCGCAGCCGCGCTGCATCTGAAATTTTGAACCCGCATTTGAACGCATTAAAACAAACCTGAAAGGATCGATAAATTTATGAAACTCAGAAACGTATTTGCCATGATCACCGCTGCCGCTATGACCCTCAGCCTCGCCGCTTGCAGCGGTCAGAGCACAGCTTCTTCCACGTCCTCCGCGTCAAGCGACTCTTCTTCGTCCGCCGCTTCCGAAAGCAGTGTGTCGAGTGAAAAGAGCACCGCAAGCGAAGAATCTTCCGGCGCATCGTACACCATCGGCATCTGCAATTACGTCGATGATGCTTCCTTAAACCAGATCGTTGAGAACATCAATGCACGTCTCGCCGAGATTGAAAGCGAGCAGGGCATCACAATCAACGTGAAGTACGACAACTGTAACGCCGACGCGAACGTCATGAATCAGATCATCGCAAACTTTGCAGCCGATAACGTAGATCTCATGGTCGGTGTCGCGACCCCGGTCGCCATGGCGATGCAGTCCGCAACCGAAGACAGCAAAACGCCTGTCGTGTTCGCCGCCGTGTCCGACCCGGTCGGCGCGGGTCTTGTCGCTTCCCTTGAAGAGCCGGGCAGCAACGTGACGGGCTCCTCCGATAACCTCGATACCAACTCCGTCATGAACCTTATCTTCGCCCAGAACCCCGATGCCAAGAAGATCGGCCTTTTGTACGAC
>OJNK01000879.1_pt1 | contig 17071 bp, 9 predicted proteins | sample 1597811 | NCBI WGS metagenome assembly OJNK01 (sample SAMN00265073, study PRJEB22529) | human gut metagenome
CGACCTCCACGTCCCGAACGTGGCGCGCTAGCCAACTGTGCTACATCCCGTTTTTGATTACGGCTGCAAAGGTACAACTAATTTTTAAACTGCAAATAGTTTTGCTGTTTTTTTTCGAAAAAAAATATACTTTTTTCTGTATCTTCCTTGAAATACATTTTCTTTGAATATTTTCCATTGAAACATTTGGAGTGTAATAAATAATGTTTACCTTTGCACTCGTTAAACAAAACAACGGTGCCATAGCTCAGTTGGTAGAGCAAAGGACTGAAAATCCTTGTGTCCCCGGTTCGATTCCTGGTGGCACCACTGAAAATCAAGCAGTTACAATTATTTGTGACTGCTTTTTTGTTTTTATGGCAAATGAGTTTGTTTGTGTTACATACGAAAATGCAAAACAGGATTAAATTTGATTATAGGGAAAGGAGAAGAAGCGGTTTAATTGTGTCATACTGCTAAAGAATGACATACTAAAACTATTTTATCTCCCGTTAATTCTTTACATTTGCCACAAAATTATAGCGATTATGACAGAATGCAAGGATGAACACATATTAAATTCCATTGATTACCCGGAGGATTTGCGCAAGTTGTCCCCCGATAAATTGGGAGAGGTATGTGCAGAGTTGCGTCAATATATAATAGATGTACTATCGGAGAATCCGGGACATCTTGGGGCAAGTCTCGGTACGGTAGAGCTGACGGTTGCACTACACTATGTTTTTAATACTCCCTATGATCGTATTGTATGGGATGTGGGGCATCAGGCGTATGGTCATAAAATACTGACTGGACGTCGAGAGGCTTTTCATACGCTCCGAAAATTTAAAGGAATCAGTGGATTTCCTAATCCTCTGGAAAGCCCTTATGACGCATTTGTTGCCGGACATGCTTCAAATTCCATTTCGGCGGCTATGGGTATGTCGGTCGCTTCTGCGTTGAAAGGGGAAAAAGACAGGCATGTAATAGCTGTGATCGGTGATGGAGCCATGACGGGTGGGTTGGCGTTCGAAGGTCTGAATAATGCGTCGGCTAATCCAAACAACCTACTTATCATTCTCAATGATAATGATATGGCAATAGATCATGCGGTCGGTGGGTTGAGTCAGTATTTGGTGGATATCACAACCAGTCAGGCATATAATAAAATGCGTTATGATGTGTACCGCGGATTGCGGAAGATGAAACTGATCAATAATGACCGTCGGGGAAATATCCTTCGTTTTAACAATAGTCTGAAAGCATTGCTTACTCAACAACATAATCTGTTTGAGGGATTCAGCATCCGTTACTTTGGTCCGATCGACGGGCATGATGTCGGTTATATGATCAAGGTTCTGAATGATATAAAGGATATGGAAGGTCCGAAACTATTACATATCAAAACTAAAAAAGGCAAAGGATTCAAGCCTGCTGAAAAGTCGGCAACGGAATGGCATGCACCAGGGCTGTTCAATAAAGAAACAGGAGAACGGATCATTGTCCATAAGTTGAACGAACCTCAACTTTATCAGGATGTTTTCGGACATACCCTTGTCGAGCTGGCTGAACAGGACGAACGGATCGTGGGGGTCACTCCTGCTATGCCGACAGGTTGTTCTATGACTTATATGATGAAAGCGTTTCCGAAACGGGCGTTTGATGTCGGGATTGCCGAAGGGCATTCGGTAACTTTCTCTGCCGGACTTGCCAAAGAGGGAATGATCCCATTCTGCAATGTCTACTCTTCTTTCATGCAGCGGGCATACGATATGGTGATACACGATGTTGCACTTCAGAATCTTCATATGGTAATCTGTCTGGACCGTGCCGGTCTAGTAGGCGAAGACGGGGCGACCCATCACGGGGTGTTCGACCTCACTTATCTGCGTCCAGTCCCGAACTTGGTTATTTCATCTCCTTTGAACGAACTGGATTTAAGGAATTTGATGTATACCGGGTATAAGGAATGTAACGGCCCTTTTGTGATCCGTTATCCACGCGGTAAGGGAGAGATGGCAGATTGGAGGAATGAGATGCATATCCTTCCGATCGGGAAAGGCAAGAAACTTCGTGATGGGGATGATATTGCGATCTTGTCACTTGGACCTATTGGCAACGAAGTGATAAAGGCCATAAAGGAGGTTGAAAGTGATGGTATATCGATTGCCCATTATGATATGATTTTTTTAAAACCGATGGATGAAGAACTGCTGCATGAAGTCGGTAAGAGGTTCAGTCGTGTCATCACTGTTGAAAACGGCGTAATCAAAGGTGGACTGGGCAGTGCTGTTTTGGAATTTATGGCTGATAACGGATATGCTCCTCAGGTAAAACGGATTGGTGTGCCGGATGAGTTTGTCGAACATGGATCGATTCCCGAACTGTATAAACTGTGTGGTATGGATGCCAAAAGTATTGCAGGAGAAATAAAAAAGATGGTTATCAGAGGATAATATATCCTTATAATTAATCTATTATATAAAATGAAAATTATTATAGCCGGAGCCGGTGAAGTAGGAACCCACCTGGCAAAAATGTTATCACAGGAGAAGCAGGATATTATCCTGATGGATCCGAATGAGGAACGTTTGAATTTCACGAATTCAAGCATGGAGATCCTTCCTATGGTGGGTAATCCGACATCCATTCGGGACCTGGAAGAAGCCGGTATCAGAAAGGCCGACCTGTTTGTCAGTGTCACGCCGGAAGAAACGACCAATGTGGCAGCCAGCATTCTGGCTTCTAAATTAGGAGCACATAAGACGTTGGCGCGTATCAACAATTACGAATATTTGCTCCCTAAAAACAAGGAACTGTTTGAAAAAATGGGGATCGATTCCATGATTTACCCGGAAATGCTGGCAGCCAAAGAAATTGTTACGGCTGTCAGACGCCCGTGGACTCGGCAATACTGGGAGTTGTTCGGAGGCGCTCTGATTCTGATCGGTGTAAAGGTGCGCGATAATTCCCGACTTGTGAACAAACATCTGTCCGAATTACTGAACGAACAGAAACTCTATCATATCGTTGCCATCAAACGGCAGAACGAGACCATTATTCCCCGTGGTACGGATCGTATAGAATCGGGAGATATCGTTTTTTTTACAACGACTAAAAGCCATATCGAAGACGTCCGGTTGCATGCGGGCAAGCGAGACCCCGAAGTAAAGAAAGTCATTATTATGGGTGGAAGCCGTATTGCGATCCGTACCTGCCAGTACCTTCCGAACAATATCCGTGTAAAAGTAATCGAGACTAACAAAGAAAAGAGTCACCGTATAGCTGAGGTTGTCCCTGGAAATGTCTTGATCATCAATGGAGACGGACGTGATACCGATCTGTTGATGCAGGAAGGGATCAAAGATGCACAGGCATTTATCGCACTGACGGATAATTCGAGTACGAACATCTTGGCTTGTCTGGCTGCTAAACGCGCCGGAGTATTCAAGACTATCGCTAAGATCGAAAATATCGACTACATACCTTTAGCGGAGAGCATGGACATCGGCTCGGTTATCAATAAGAAACTGATTGCTGCCAGCCATATCTACCAATTCCTGTTGGATGCAGACGTGTCGAACGTGAAGTGTTTAACTTTTGCCAATGCAGATGTGGCGGAACTTGTTGCCCGTCCCGATTCGAAAATTACCCGTAAGCAGGTAAAAGATCTGAATCTTCCGAAAGATTTGACGTTGGGCGGATTGATTCGTGACGGTGAGCCTATGATGATCAAGGGTGATACACATATCCAAGCTTATGACCACGTTGTGGTGTTCTGTTTGGATACGGCTATGCGTAAATTGGAGGACTACTTTAATTAATTGTCAATGGACAACTCTGGGTTGTCTCTTTTCTCTGTTCAATGTGTCAATTGTTAATAGCATATTATGCTGAACATTCGTTTTATAATTAAGATGTTAGGGATGATGTTCATCCTTGAGACGTTGTTTATGCTGGCTGCAACGGCAGTCGCTTTCTTATATGAAGGAAATGACTTCTATCCGCTTCTTCAGTCGAGTGGTATCATGTTCGGAACGGGAGTCCTTTTTATGCTGATCGGACTACGAGCCAATGAACATACGGCCGGGCGCAGGGAAGGGATGCTGACTGTTACATTAACTTGGGCTCTTTTCTCCCTTTTGGGGATGTTACCATTCTATTTAGGTGGCTATATAGATAATGTGACGGATGCTTATTTCGAAACGATGTCTGGTTTTACGACGACAGGCTCTACCATATTGACCGATATCGAAGCTCTTCCGCACGGGATATTGTTTTGGCGGAGCCTTACGCAATGGCAGGGCGGTATTGGAATGATCGTGTTTACCGTAGCGCTGATGCCTATTATCGGAGGTGGGGCTACCCAGATGTTCAATGCCGAGACTCCGGGTATCACGCACGAACGTTTCCGTCCGCGTGTTACCCAGGTGGCCAAGCGCCTGTGGGGAGTTTATTTGTTCCTGACCATTATCCTTATTGGTCTTTTATGGGCGGGTCCAATGGACTTGTATGACGCTGTCAATCATGCGCTCACTTGTATTTCTACAGGTGGCTATTCCACGAAAAATGCCAGTATCGCTTACTGGGACTCTGCCTATATCGAATATATAATTACGATTTTTATGTTTATCGGTGCGACCAATATTACTTTGATATATTTCTTTTTTAACGGTAGGCCCAAGAAGTTATTTGCGGATGAAGAAACACGCTGGTTTTTCTGGTTCGTACTGATTATTACGGCAATATCGACAGTCTGGATCATGTATAAAGGATTTGTGGACGATTTTGGTACAGCTTTTAGGCAAACGGTATTCCAGGTCGTGACATTGGTGTCTACATGTGGGTTTGCAACGGTCGATTATATTCCGTGGGGACCGTTTTTCTGGCTGTTAGCGCTAGTTCTGATGGTGGTATGTGGTTGTGCTGGCTCTACTTGTGGAGGTTTGAAAATGGGCCGTTTTGTGATTTTGACCAAGAACCTCTTTAATGAGTTTAAGAAGCAGACGCATCCACATGCCATTATTCCGGTACGAATGAACGGGCATGCTGTTTCTGGTGATATCGTCCACCGGGTATTGGCGTTCGCTTTTGCCTATATTGCTTTAATATTTGTCAGCTGTATGGTGCTGATGATCGATGGGGTAGGATTTGAGGAGACGATCGGGGCTACTATCTCTTCGATCAGTAACGTTGGACCGGGACTTGGTAGTCTGGGACCGGTCGGAAACTATGCTGATGTTCCGGTGGTATCGAAATGGTTCTTGTCTTTTCTGATGATGGTCGGACGTTTGGAGATCTTTACGGTGCTGACAATCTTGTTGCCGGGGTTTTGGAAACAATAATACCAAAAAAGATAGTTCGGATATACGCTTTTGTCTAATTTTGCGTTATAATAGGTGCGAATCATAAAGACGTAAGATACATGATAGAATATATCAAGGGAGAGATAGTAGAACTGACACCGGCCAGGATGATCTTGGAATGTGCCGGAATCGGTTATGAACTGAATATCTCCTTGAATACATATACTTTTTATAATGGGAAACCGACCGGGAAGATTTACGTGTACGAAGTGATACGTGAGGATGCCCATTTGCTTTTTGGCTTTGCAGGAAAAGATGAGCGCGAACTGTTTCTGATGTTGACTTCCGTGTCGGGAGTCGGTCCCAATACTGCCCGGATGATCCTTTCTTCCCTGTCACCATCCGAATTGATCCGGGTGATTGCAGATAAGAACGAAACAGCTCTGACGTCAGTCAAAGGAATCGGATTGAAAACAGCTCAACGTATTCTAGTTGATCTCAAAAACAAGGTAAAGCCGATAGAGGGAATGACAGTGACAGGTGGCTCCTCTTCTGTCGCTGCCAGTGGTGCTGTCACAGAAGAAGCAGTGGCGGCATTGGTTATGCTTGGATTCCAGAAGGCCGCTTCGCAAAAGGCGGTTAACTTGATATTGAAAGGTTCGCCTGCACTGGCTGTCGAGCAGGTCATTAAAACAGCCCTAAGAATGCTTTAAGCAATGGATAATTGGCAATTGGCAATTTAGGAGAATTTGGAATTGTCGGTTGTCATTGTCTGTTGTCAATTGTCAATTAACATGAGAAGGACACTGAAATTTATACTCTGGATAACAATTCTACTGTTTGGTGCAGGTCTGTATTCTATGAATACGGATTTTCTGGCCTATGAGATGTCGTTGCCGGATACTGAACAGCCGGTCGTTCCGGATGATACGGTGCCGAAGGTGCGCACCCGCTTTCCGGTAGCTAAGACGGTCCCTGAAGAATATCAGGATCTTACCAAGCAATCACTTGCTGACTTGAAGACGCCGGATAACGTGAAATCAGTGGTCGAATATGATATCAGAACCGGGACGTATGTAGTCCGTACCAAGTTAGGTGATGCCGATCTGACTACTCCTATTTCGTTGACCCCTGAGGAATACCAGGATTATAGTTTCCAAAAATCCGTTCAATCCTACTATCGCCAGAAAAACGAGGAAGAATTTCAAAAGGCGGCTAATAAGCAGTTCAACTTAGCTGATATGCAGTTCAATATCGGTGCGGCGGAACGTATCTTTGGGCCGGGCGGTGTCCGGGTGAAAACGCAAGGTTCGGCCGAAGTGGAGTTAGGCTTGAAGCAGAATAAAACCAAAAATCCCTCTTTGCCGGAACGTGCTCGTAACCGTACCTTCTTTAATTTCGATGAGAATGTTCAATTGAATGTACAGGCATCGGTTGGTAGCAAAGTGAATTTCGATATGAACTATAATACCGAAACTTCTTTTGATTTCGACTCCAAAAAACTGAAATTAGCTTATACCGGGGAGGAAGATGAAATTATCAAGTCGCTGGAAGCCGGAAATGTAAGTATGACAACCAGTAACTCCCTAATCAACGGAGGAGCAGCCCTGTTCGGTATGAAAGCGGATCTCCAGTTCGGGAAGCTGCGAGTCAATGCGTTGTTTGCACAGCAGGAGTCGGAATCGAAAACGGTCAGTTCTAAAGGGGGCGTGCAGACAAAACCTTTCGAATTGACGATTGACCAGTATGACGAGAATCGTCACTTTTTCCTGTCACACTATTTTCGCGACCGCTATGATGAGGCGGTGAAGAACCTGAATACGATTTCCTCTCCCGTCACGATCAGCAAGGTGGAAGTTTGGGTGACAAACAAACGGGCTACTTATGACCAGGCGCGTAACGTGGTCGCTTTTGCCGATCTGGCCGAGCATGATAATATTTCGAATACGACGGTCGTTTCTCCTTCAGGGGCGCTGTCTATCCCCTATAATAATACGAATACATTATATAATACCCTTAACCAACAATTTACCGGTGCTCGTGATATCAGCACGGTAAATCAGGCGTTGGGAGGAACTTTTGTTAACGGTACGGAGTATGAAGAAGTGGAAAGCGCTCGTTTGCTGGATGCGTCCGAATATACGGTCAATACGAAGTTGGGGTATATCTCGCTGAAAACACAGTTGCAGGCAGATGAGGTATTGGCTGTCGCTTACAATTATACTTATTCGGATGGAAAGACTTATCAGGTTGGTGAGTTCTCGACTGACAATCCTTCATCGGCTGCCTCTTGCCTGTATGTGAAGTTGTTGAAAGGAATTACCATGTCGCCTGATATGCCTTTTTGGGACCTGATGATGAAAAATATCTATTCATTAGGAGCTTACTCTGTCCAAAAAGAGAAGTTCAAGTTGAATATCATGTATCAAAGCGATACAACCGGTACGTATGTCAACTATTTGCCGGAAGGGGCGATTGCCAACCAAATCTTGTTACGAGTGCTGAACCTGGATAGCTATGATTCCAACAATCAGCCGCATCCGGATGGTATATACGACTTTATTGAAGGTGTGACCGTCCTTGCCGATAATGGGAAAATTATTTTTCCAAGTGTGGAACCATTCGGCTCCTATCTGCGTAAAAAGATTAACAATGATGCGATTGCTGACAAATATGTGTTCCAGGAACTCTACGACTCGACATTGACCGTCGCCCGGCAGATTGCTGAAAAGAACAAGTTCAAACTGGAAGGGGAATACAAAGCCTCTTCGGGTGCCGAGATACAGTTGGGAGCTTCCAACGTAGCGCGAGGTTCAGTGAAAGTAACAGCTGGCGGAGCGATATTAACCGAGAATGTGGATTATACCGTCGACTATACTTCCGGCGTGGTGACGATCCTGAACGAAAGTATTATTTCCGCAGGTACGCCGGTCAGCGTCTCGCTGGAAAACCAGACAGCCTATAACATGCAGCGTAAGACCATGATGGGATTGGACTTGAACTATCAGTTCAACCCGAATCTGATGGTAGGCGCTACCATCATGCACATGTCCGAAATGCCGTTGACCACCAAGACGACGATGGGCGACGAAGCGATAAAGAATACGCTCTGGGGTGTCAATATGGCTTATAAGGGCGAGAGTCAGTGGCTTACCAATATGTTCGACAAGCTGCCGTTGCTGAACCTAAGCAAACCCAGCCAGATATCTTTCAATGCGGAGTTCGCTCATTTGATTGCCGGGCATTACGAAAACAAGAACACGGGTGGATATTCGTATCTGGATGACTTCGAGTCGACACAGAGCAATTTCGACCTCTCCGACCCTTATCCCTGGCAGTTGTCCAGTGTGCCTTATGACGATGGTACGCCCCAATTGTTCCCGGAAGCCGGGCTGACCAATAATATCGATTACGGGAAAAGTCGTGCTTTGCTTGCTTGGTACACGATCGACGGATTGTTCACGCGTAAAAATTCTTCTTTGCGTCCGAAGTATATTACGACAAAAGATTTGTCCAACCATTATGTCCGTGCTATCGAGACGAGAGAGTTGTTCCCGCAACGGCAGCAAAGCATGAGTGAAAGTAATACGTTGACAGTTCTGAACATGGCTTACTATCCGCAGGAACGCGGACCGTATAACTTGGATGCCGATAATATTAATCCTGACGGAACATTGCAAAACCCGGAAAAGCGTTTCGGTGGAATGATGCGAAAGATAGACCAGAGTGACTTTGAGACGGCGAATGTCGAATATATCGAATTTTGGATGCTCGATCCGTTCATTTATGATCGTCAGACAACAGGGGGGGATCTGTATTTTAATTTGGGTGAGATATCGGAAGACATATTGAAGGATGAAAAGAAGTTCTTCGAAAACGGATTGCCAATCGATGGCGATACGTCTAAGGTCGATTATACTGTTTGGGGTAAGGTTCCAAAACAGCAGAGTACAGTTTATGCCTTCGACAATACGGCAGGTGCACGTCTGTTGCAGGATGTCGGCCTGAACGGTTTATCCTCGGATGAAGAAAAGGAATATCCGGCTTACCAGGATTATCTGAATAAATTACGCCAGAAATTGAATGCGGTAACCCTAACCGAGATGGAGAACGATCCGTTACAGCTGTCCCCTTTCTTTGATCCGGCCGGTGACAAGTTCCACTATTTTCGTGGTTCGGACTATGATTCTCAGGAGGTGGATATCTTAACACGTTACAAACGCTATAATGGAACGGAAGGAAACTCGAAAGATATCAACGATTCGGGCGAGCGCTACAGCACTTCTTCCAAGACCGTGCCTGATGTAGAAGACATCAATCAGGACAATACTCTGAATAAAAATGAAAAATATTTCGAATACAAAGTCAGGATAACTCCGCAGGATACGGTTGTCGGTGAAAACTTCATTGCGGATAAACGTACTTCATCAGTAAGATTGGCGGATGGTACGACAGAATCCGTTACCTGGTATCAATTTAAGATTCCGGTAAAACAATACCAGCGTCGTGTGGGGGCAATCAATGATTTCAAGACGATTCGTTTCATGCGTATGTATATGACAGGGTTTAAGGAATCGGTCGTGTTGCGCTTCGGTACTCTGCAATTGGTACGCGGAGAATGGCGATCCTACGAGCAGGATTTGTCCGATCCGAAGATGCCGCCCGCAGTGAAGGGTAAATTGGAAGTCTCGACTGTCAATATCGAGGAAAACAGTGACAGGGATCCGGTCAGCTATACATTGCCCCCGGGCGTCAGCCGTGTACTGGACCCGAGCCAGCCTCAGATTCGTCAGGAGAATGAACAGGCGCTTTCTTTAAAGATAACGGACCTTGCCGCTCAAGATGCACGTGCCGTGTATAAGAATACGAATTATGATTTGCGGCAGTATAAGCGCTTGCAACTGTTTACACATGCCGAGGCTCCGAAATTGGATGTAAACGATCTTGCAGATGGCGATCTCGCTGTTTTTATCCGCCTGGGATCGGACTATAAGAATAACTATTACGAATATGAAGTACCGTTGAAATTGACTCCGCACGGGGAGTATAACTATAACAATTCGGAACACCAGAAAATCGTTTGGCCGGCAGAAAACATGTTGAATTTCCGTTTGGAGATTTTGACGGACCTAAAACTGGAGCGTAACCGGGAAAAACGGTCCGGTACGAATGGAGTGTCTTTCCAGACTGTCTATTCTGGTAGGGATCCGGACAACGATGGTAATACGATCCGTGTCAAAGGTAATCCGAGTCTTTCCGAAGTGAAGACAGTCATGATCGGTGTGCGTAACGTGCGTAATAAGTTGAAGAGCGGGGAAGTTTGGGTGAACGAATTGCGCCTGACCGACTTCAATGAAGAAGGTGGGTGGGCGGCCAATGCGAATTTGAATGTTGCGCTTTCCGACTTGGGAACGGTGAATGTGGGCGGACGTATCGAAACGGCCGGCTTTGGTGCTCTTGACCAGTCTTTGAATGAACGCCGGATGGAGGACTTCAAACAGTATAACGTGGCGACCTCTATCGAATTGGGTAAACTGTTTCCGGAAAAGGCGCAAGTCAGTATCCCGTTCTATTATGCTTATTCGAAGGAAACATATGATCCGAAATACAATCCGCTGGATCAGGATGTCAAACTGAAGGATGCTATCGATAAGACAGAAACAAAGGCTGAGAAGGATTCGATCCGTGATTATTCTCAAGATAGGACGGTTATCAAGAGTGTTTCATTCAATAACGTGCGTGTGAATATCAAGAGTAAGAATCCGATGCCTTATGATCCGGCAAACTTTACACTCGGATATTCGTACAGTATTAATGATAAGAAAAATCCGGAAACGGAATATGAAACGACGAAAGACTATCGTGCTAATTTTGCCTATAGCTATGTGCCTTATGTCAAGCCGATCAAACCATTCGATAAGTTATTGAAGAAAAACAACGGCTATACGCGCTATGCCAAGCAATTGGCGTTTAATGTGGCCCCGTCTATCAACTTCCAGACGGCCATGATGCGGAATTATTACGAAATAAAATTACGCGACCTGACAGGAGCGGCAACAGGTGTCACTAACGATATTCCGGTGACATTCAGCCAGAACTTCTATTGGGACCGTGCTTTCAGTTTGAACTGGGCTTTTACGAATAACCTGAACATAACGTTCAGTTCCGGTACGAATGCCCGTATCGAAGAACCGTATGTGCAGGTGAATAAGGAACTGAACCCGGACGGTTACCAGTTATGGAAAGATTCCGTGAAGAAGAGCATCGCTGACCTGGGAACCCCGATGAAGTATGACCAGCAGTTTATGGCGACCTGGCAGTTGCCGTTGCAGCTGATCCCGGTCCTGGATTGGACCAATGCTTCTTTGAGCTACAATGCTACTTACAACTGGGATCGTGGAGCGACGGTAAGCGAAGATATCGAGATGGGTAATACGATCAAGAACCAGCGTCAGTTCGATTTGCAGGCGAACTTGAACCTGTTATCTCTCTACAACAAAAACAAATATTTGAAGAAGATCAACCAGAAGTTTAACAATACCCGGACTACGGCTAAAAAAACGGAGAAGAAGAAAAAGCCGAAATTGGAAAAAGAAATTGTCTTGAGTCCGGACAGCGCTACGGTTGTCGAGCATGGAATGTTTACGAAAAAGGTGCAAATCACGGCCAGAAGAACGGACGGGCGTGTCTACAAAGTAAAGTTCAAGCCGATCAACTTCGCACAAGTTAAGATTTTGAACCAAGACACGGTGCGCTTGAAGTTGACGATCATACCGGGACCGGCCCCTACTGAGGATTTTCTTTACAAGGCGGTTGAACACAGTGCCCGCTTTTTGATGATGGTGCGCCGTTTCAATATTCAGTTTACGAACTCTGCCGGTATGATGCTGCCCGGTTTCCGTCCGGAGATCGGTGATATTTTTGGCCAGGGACGGTCTTCATTCGGACTTTCCCCGGGGATCGGTTTTGCGTTCGGTGACGTGCGTCGTAGCTATATAGACGAGGCATATGAAAAAGGCTGGTTGATTACGGATACCGAGAGAGACGTGAATGCCGCAGTCATGACCAGTACGAAAAATCTGAATATACGGGCGAACCTCGAACCGATCACTGGATTGAAGATCGACTTGACGGCTCTTCGCAACGATACGCGTAATACGGAAATACAATTTATGTATGAAGGTATGCCGGAGATTATGGGGGGAAACTTTACCATGACGACAATCGCGCTGGGAAGCGCATTCGGAGGCAGTGGCAATGCTATGAATAACTATTCTTCGAAAGCCTTTGACAAGTTGTTGGCAAACCGCGAGATCATTGCCCAACGTATCGAAAGCAAGTATTCCGGCTTGAAATATCCGGATGTGGGCTTTATCCATGATAAAGGCTTGGGAGGAATGCCTTATAATCCGGGAACAGGTAATGTGAACGGTGTCAACCGGAATTCGGCGGATGTCCTGATTCCTGCATTTCTGGCCGCTTATACCGGTAAGGACCCGAAGAAGGTAGGCTTGACGGCTTTCCCTTCGTTGAAGAGCATGTTGCCTAACTGGCGCGTTACTTACGACGGCTTGATCAAGATTCCGGCTGTCAAGAAATATTTCAAGAGCTTGACGTTGAGTCACCAGTACCGTTGTTCTTATTCGGTAGGTGCTTTCACATCCTTCTTGAATTGGGTGGATGCCGGGCAGGACGGACTGGGATATATCCAGTCGATTCTGAACGATAACCCGACACCATCGTCTCCTTATTCGATTTCGTCTGTCAGCCTTACCGAAGCGTTTAGTCCTTTGTTGGGTGCAGATGCGACGCTGTTGAATAACGTGACGGTTCGGGCGGACTATTCGACTACCCGCAATTTAAGCCTGAACACGACATCCTACCAATTGGTCGAAGCACTTTCCAAGAAAGTGACGATCGGTTTGGGTTACAAATATGCCGAGTTCAACAAGGTTTTGAAGATGAAGAAAACGCGTGATTTCAGCAATGACCTCACCGTTCGCCTTGATTTCTCGTTCAACAAGATGCAGTCGTTGATTCGTAAAATCGACACGCAACTGACGCAGGCTACTAGCGGTAACATCGCAAAGACAATCTCCTTCTCGGCTGATTACGGTTTGAGCCGTGCGTTGACGGTCCGTGCATTCTATGATATTCAGATCAATGAACCGTTGATATCGAGTGCATCTTATCCGACTTCAAACTCAAACTACGGTATCAGTTTGCGGTTCTCTCTTGCACAATAATCCAGTTTCTCTATCACTCTATCACACTTTGTTTTGCAAGCATTGACAAACATGGTGTGCAAGGAGTGATACATACCGGATTCCTGTATCACACTTGTATCACTACCTGCCGTTGAAACGGGTAGCCGGTAGTGTTTACAAAAACGCAGGGAACCGTGCCGATATATATCTGTGTGGAGATAGTTTCCTCAACATAAAGGTCCTTTTTTACTAAAACAAGTAGGAAAAGAACGAAAAGCAAGCAGAAAAGTTTGGAAACATGCCCATCTTCTGCCTTTCTACACCCGGATGTTACCGCTCTCCACACCCGGATGTCCGGAATGGCTACACCCGGATGTCCGGAACTCGTACTTCTTACCAATCAATCTTTTGAATACCTTTGCTTTGGAGGAAAGTATTCGCCTTGCTGAAGTGTTTACAGCCGAAGAAACCATGGTCAGCAGAGCGTGGAGACGGATGCACGGTTGTCAGCACCAAGTGTTTATGGGTGTCGATAAGGGAGATCTTCTCTTTTGCATAACTTCCCCACAGCATGAATACCAGATTCTCACGTCCATCGCTCAATTTCTTTATCACTGCATCTGTAAAAGTTTCCCATCCCATATTCCGATGTGAGCCGGTTTCGTGAGCCCGTACAGTCAGGACCGAGTTCATAGGAAACACGCCTTGCTCTACCCAACGGTCCAGATTGCCGGATGTGGGGATCGGTTTGCCTAAGTCTTGGTGTATTTCTTTGAATATGTTGGCCAGTGATCCAGGAATGGGAACTCCTTGCGGGACGGAGAAGCAGACTCCGTAATATTGCCCCGGATTGGGATAAGGGTCTTGTCCAAGTATAACAACCTTCACTTTCTCGAATGGACAGGCATTAAAAATATGGAAGATCTGGTGTCCGGGAGGAAGCACATGTGCGCTTCTGTATTCGTTCTTGACAAATGTGACCAACTGCTCAAAGTATGGCTTATCAAATTCTTCCTGAAGGCGTTTTCGCCAGCTTTCTTCTATTTTGACATTCATGGCATAGCATGTTAATTGGGACAATGCAAAAGTATATAATTTACAAGAGATTATCAAGAAGACAACAAAGATACGACGGATATCTTATCCGGATATTGACTTAATTCTACAATAAATGTGTATAGTCACAAACTCCCTGAAAATATTTCAGAATAAACACAAACTTATCTTTCAAAGAGATTCAAATTGTATCTTCTTTTTGAAATAAACAAATAAAAAACTGACAGCCACCGATAAGTTAACTATATTTGTCAGCAGATAAGAAGTTACATGCAAAAAAATGACAAAATAAAACTTAATTCCTACCTGGCTCCCCTTTCCTTTTTATATGGAATTGGGATATGGTTGCGAAATCGACTTTTTGATTGGGGTATTTTACATTCCGAACAATATTCTATTCCTGTGATCTGCATAGGAAACTTATCTGTAGGAGGAACGGGTAAAACTCCCCATACAGAATATATCATACGTTTACTGAAAGATAAATATCGCATTGCAGTATTAAGCCGAGGGTACAAAAGAAAAACATCGGGGTTTATTCTTGCTGATTCTGAAAGTTCCAGTTTGGAGATCGGAGATGAACCTTTTCAAATGAAAAATAAATTTCCGGATATACTTGTCGCTGTCGACGCTAATCGCCGCCGGGGGATTCAAAATCTTTTATCCCTCCCTGAAAAAGACAGACCTGAAGTAATTCTGTTAGATGATGCATATCAACATAGATATGTGCACCCTTCCCTTTCGATCGTGTTGAGTGACTACCATCGTTTATTTTATAATGATAAACTAATGCCTACCGGACACCTGAGAGAACCGATAAGTAATATAAACCGAACAGATATCGTGGTTGTTACTAAATGCGACGAAGATATGAAGCCGATCGATTTTCGTATTATTGAAGAAAATATGAAGTTGCGGGCTCACCAGTTACTTTTTTTTACCAGCATCGTTTATGGAGAAGTCAAACCTGTATTCCCCTCGGAAGCTCGTTTCTTAAACCATAAAAATATTGGAAAAGAAGATGATATATTGTTGATATCAGGTATTGCAGTTCCCACTCCATTTATTCGTGAGGCAGAAAAGTATTCAAATAAAGTGTTGCCGGTCGTTTTTCCTGATCATCATACGTTTAGCAAGTCAGATTTCAAGAAATTGGATGTGATATTCGAAAAGATGACTTCACCTGGAAAATTGATTTTAGTAACAGAAAAAGATGCAGCACGTTTAAAAAACAGTCCTCTTGTTCCGGAAAGTTGGAAGAAATATTTATATTATCTACCGATTGTAATCAGGTTTTACAATGAGCAGAGTTTTAATGAGACAATAAAAAAACATATTATCACATTTCCCAAAAATAATATATTACAAAACAAATATGAGTAACAGGACAGAAATATCAACATTAGGCGAATTCGGTTTGATTCGCCACCTAACTGACAGGATTGAAATAAAGAATAATAGTACGATAAAGGGCGTAGGCGATGATGCGGCAATCCTCTCCTATGAGGATAGACAAGTGCTTGTCACCACCGATCTATTATTGGAAGGTATTCATTTCGACTTGACTTATGTACCTTTAAAACATCTCGGATATAAATCGGCTGTTGTAAATTTCTCCGATATTTATGCCATGAACGGCCAGCCTAAGCAGATCACTGTATCACTTGGTATTTCCAAACGTTTTTCTGTTGAGGATGTAGAAGATTTTTATGCTGGGCTAAAGTTGGCCTGTGATGTATATGGAGTCGATATTGTCGGAGGAGACACTTCTGCTTCTTTAACAGGGCTTTGCATCAGTATCACTTGTATTGGGGAAGGAGAAAGAGACAAAGTTGTTCTTCGCAGTGGAGCCCAAGAAACGGATTTGATATGTGTTTCCGGGGATTTAGGAGCTGCTTATATGGGATTGCAATTATTAGAACGCGAAAAAAGGATATTTAAAGGTGAAAAAGATTTCACACCGGATTTTACAGGCAAAGAATATCTGTTGGAACGTCAATTGAAGCCGGAAGCTCGTAAAGATATTATAGAGATGCTTCGTCATGCGGGGATTATCCCTACAGCAATGATGGACATATCAGACGGTCTGTCTTCCGAACTTTTGCATATTTCAAAAGAAAGTAATGTCGGATGTCGCGTATATGAAGATAGAATTCCTATCGATTATCAGACGGCTGCAATGGCTGAACAATTTAATATGAATTTGGTAACTGCAGCTTTAAATGGCGGTGAAGACTATGAATTACTTTTCACTGTTCCTCTCACTGATCATGATAAAGTATCTGAAATGAAAGGTGTTAAAGTAATCGGTCATATTACAAAACCCGATCTCGGTAACTACTTGGTAGGTCGTGATGGAGGCGAAGTCGAACTAAAAGCACAAGGCTGGAATTCTTTGGAAGAATAAAAATCAGTAAAAAGTAGCTCTGCCTATTGCAAGACTCAAAAAAGATTCATATCTTTGCACCCGTTAAACAAAACAACGGTGCCATAGCTCAGTTGGTAGAGCAAAGGACTGAAAAT
>OJNK01000880.1_pt1 | contig 17068 bp, 16 predicted proteins | sample 1597811 | NCBI WGS metagenome assembly OJNK01 (sample SAMN00265073, study PRJEB22529) | human gut metagenome
CTTTGAGGGGCAGGCCGAGCGTGTGGTCTGCCGCGCCATCGACGGCGACCTCGCCATTCTGGCCAAGCACGGCGACTACTGCACCGCGCTGGGCATGGGTGAGGCACACATCGTCGATGCCGACGGCCAGCGCCGCTGTGCCGCCTGCATGGGCGGGATGCTCACCGTGCTGGACGGGGAGGTGCGTCTGGTGGCCACCACATGGGAGTGGGCCGAGCAGATCGACCACGCCCGCGCCGAGGCGGCGAAAAAGCGTGCCGAAGAGCTTCTGGCCCGCAAAGACCTCGACCGCCGCGAGTACGAGATGGCACAGGCCCGCCTCAAGCGTGCGCTGGTGCGCACTTCCATCAAGAATTGACCACAGGAACAAAAAAACCGGGGTCCCGTCCGGTGTGTCCAGTTAAGAAAACATTCTAAGGCGAGAGAGAAACGGTATAGCTTCGGCTATGCCGTTTCTTTCATTTTTGTCTGCTATCAAATACTTTGGACATTTCCAAAATCCCAATACCTTTGTAGTAGATATCTACCTCTTGTCTGCGGTTGATTTTGCTATGAGGATCGGTCGCTGCGTGAATGACGATCTTCTCAACGAACTCATGCAGGATACGGGGTGTCAACTCCGGGATATCGGTGTACTGGCGGACAACGGACAGAAACCTGTCAACATTGGCACTTTTGCTTTCTGCTTCTTCGATTTCCTCACGGAGCATTGCAGCCTGTGCCTGCAAACCAGCCTGTTCCGCTTCATAGTCGGTGGACAGCTTGTGAAAACGCTCGTCTGTCAGCTTGCCGCTGATGTTGTCCTCATACAGCCGCTTGAAGATCATATCCAGTTCTGTGATACGATTCTCACTTTCAGACAGCAGCCTGCGCTTTTGGGCAAGACCTCTATTGCGTTCCTTTATATCCATATCCATGACCATTTGAACGAAGCGGTTTTCATAGCTTCTTGCGAAGGACACGATCTCCCGCAGATTTTGAAGGATCAGTTCCTCCAGGATAACCGTTCGGATGGAGTGTGGTGTGCCACACACCTGCTTTCCTTTGCGATATCCAGAGCAGATGTAGTATTCCTGATCCTTTCGGAAGCCGGTCGCTCTGCACTGGTACAGGATCGAGCCACAATCGGCACAGTACATCATGCCAGAGAACATTCCCATTTCTCCCATCTTTGTCGGACGGCGCCGTGACTGCCGCGCCTGCTTTACAGCCTCGGCAATGGCTTCTGTCCAGATAGGTTCATGGGTATTCTCAAAGATGACCCATTCACTTTCGGGATTTTTAATTTTCTTTTTGCTCTTGTAGGACTTCTTTGTGGTCTTGAAGTTCACCGTATGCCCCAGGTACTCACGCCAGCGATCCATAATTCCTGCTATCGTGGTATTGTCCCAGCCATAGGGATCACCCTGCTTTTTTACATTACAAGGGATGCCTTTGCTTTCGTAGTAAGCGGCAGGAGTGAGGATTTTCCGCTCCCGCAGCTTTCGTGCTATCTGGGACGGTCCAAACCCATCCATAACATACAGCCCGATTTCATAGACCACATCGGCAGCCTCACGGTCAGGTATCCAATGTTTGCTGTCCTCCGGGTCCTTCATATACCCGTAGGGGGCACTGGTCGTCAAATGTTCCCCAGCGTTTCCCTTGACCTTCATAACGGCACGGATTTTCTTGCTGGTGTCTTTTGCATACCACTCATTGATGATATTACGGAAGGGAGTAAACTCATTATCGCCCTGGGTGCTGTCCACCCCATCGTTTACGGCGATAAAGTGAACATCATGTTCGGGGAACATGATCTCGGTATACATACCCACCTGCAGATAATCACGGCCAAAACGGGACATATCTTTGATGATGACCCGTTTGACGATCCCTGCCTCCACATCGGCGATCATCTCCTGGAAACCAGGTCGATTGAAGGTTGTTCCTGAAATGCCGTCGTCAATGTAAAAGCGGAAGTTGGTGTACCCGTGTTCAAGAGCGTACTTCTGTAAAATTTTCTTTTGGTTGATGATACTGTTGCTGTCGCCCTGCAATTCATCGTCACGCGATAAACGGCAGTACAAAGCGGTAACAGCTTCTACGCTCATAGCGTTGTAAGGGAATTGAAGCGCGGCAGCGGTGTTTGACTGATGAAACATAATAACCTCCAATCTGGCAGTCAAACACGGTATGAAGTTCTATCTTCATTCTACCGCGCTTTGTTGGGTTTGTCTGCCTATGGAGGTCAAATTACAGCAGCTTTTTTTCGGATATCATCCTTGATAAGCCGCTCTATTTTAGAAACTACACCGTCTTTTGTTTGTTCCAGGAAGAACGAATTGACGGTGAAGGTTGTATTTCCAATTTTCTTTTCGCTCCGTACTGGCGGGGCGAATTTGTTTTCAAAGGTTCTATCTTCTTGCATAGATTGACCCCTTTCATTGTTTGCAAGTTGATAAACAATAAAAGAGGCAAAACGGACGGCTGTTGGCACAGCTCCACGGGAGTCTCACCCCGGCCCATGCTGATGGGTGCGGCGCACAATGCTTTGTGGGCGTTCAATGCGCGAGTATCTTTGACCCTGCCCGTGTGTCATCGCCCGCAAGCCGCCACGCTTGCTTTGCGGCCTGGTGTGGATCGCTCGCTCCCGCATGGGAGGTCGTGGCGCACTGGCCGTATGGCTCGGCACAAACAGGAATGTATCCGTTTGCCTTATACTGCGGCGTTGGCCTCCCAACGGGCTTTCTTTGTCAAGGTGCGGAACACACCATGCGGAAAGGGGAACGCACGGCGGTCATCTGGATCAGGTCAGGTCAAAATCCAGAATCGCAATAATCAGCTTCGTTTCCAGCCTGCGGCGCAGATCATCGTCCACCTGAGAATGAGGACAGCCCTGAGGATCATAGCTTGTCCTTGTGGAAAGCGCCGCTATGTAGCCGGAGTAGTGGCCGATCACACGGTTTACCGCGTCAGGGTCTCCCTGGACAGCGGCGGTAATGACCGGGTAAGGAAGAAGCGTGGTGTCACGCATCCGTATCACCTCCCATCAGCTCTTTCAGCAGCCGATAGGATTTCAGCCTGCGGTTGTTGATCGTCCTGCGGGCCAGGTTCATACGCTCCGCGATCTCACGGTCCGCCATTTCCAGGAACCAGTACATCAGAAGGATATCCCGGTTGTCCTGGGACAAGGCGTTCAGCGCGTCGGCCAGCAGATCGTTTTCGATCAGGATCACATCACCGCCAAGAATGAAGGTGTTGTACTCCCAGGGATAACGGTCATAGGCCGCAAGCTGCTCCATTGCGTCCTTCGGCAGTTCGCTGAAAGGGATGCTGTGCTTCTTCCTGCGGCTGATCTCTCGATAGCCATTGCAGGCCTCGCACTTCAAGACCTTTTTGCAAAAGCTGTCAAAGGCGTGCTGCTTGTGTTCGGCGTGGCGATCAGGTTTCATGTTCTCACCTCCCTTCGTGCCGGGAGGCAGTTCTTTTCTTCCCCTTTCGCCCACTACTCGTTCTGCGGAAGGCTGTTTTGGCCAGCTCTGCCGGGAAAAATCAAAAATATTTTTTCTGCCGCTCATTTGTGCGCTCCTTTCGTTCTGATCGGGTTGGTGGCCGGATCAGACGAGAGGCGGAGCGCGAGGACGATAAAAGCATCCCCGATAACGACAAAAAGCGCCTGTCTGCAAAACGCAGACAGGCGCAGAAGAATTATAAAATCTATTTACATGATTTCTGTGTTCATACTCATAGCCGGAATAGTCCGATGGAGGGGCTACGCTTTTTTTAGCTGGTGCAAATCATGGACGCTGCGAAAAAGCAAAAAGGACACGGCAATACCTCCTCGGACACCGCCGTATCCTTAAAAAAGGGCGACTTTACCACACCCCCCGTTGATCCAATTTTTCAAAAGGAAAACAGCGGCTTGAAATGCAATATTTCAAAACCGCCGTTCTGCGCCGCAAGGCCGAACAAAACGGTCTTGTTGTGTATGCCAGCGCAGCTATTATCAAAAGAAAAGAGCCGATAAACCGTGTGCCTGTTGGCTACGGGTTATCGGCTCTGCGTCTATGCGTCTGGCTCTTTGATAACTGTCGTATGGAATTGTCTTACAGTAATTAGGGTTTCCTGCTTGCATTTAGGACAATAAAGCGGGAAATTTTCAAGCACTGTGTCTAAACGCAATTTTATCCGTGTTTTGTTCCTGCAAACAGGGCATAGCAGCCATTCAATGTTAGCCAAATACTGTCACCTCCATATCTCAGTACCATGCGCCTGTAATCCTTGCGCTTTGGGAGCAAATGTTAGGCAAATATCAGAACAACGCTTTCTGAATATGAATTATTCTGTCTATGTCATGGAACTGTGTAAACATATCTTGTAGAAAAGGTGAACTGTAAAATGTAACAGGGTGATTGAATATGCCTAAACGAGCAAAGAAAGAAAAACGTCCTGTTGCGAAAATCGACTTTAAGCCGTATGGCGCAGCAATCAAAGCTGGGCGCACAAAGCAGAAAGAATCTCGGAATAAGGCAGCCGACGCGCTGTTTATTTCACCGCGCTATCTTGCCAACATTGAGAATAGGGGACAGAATCCCAGCGTACAGGTATTCTTAGAACTGATGTCCCGCTATCATATCTCCGTAGATCAGATCCTTCATGGCGAAACTATGGAGGGCAAGTCAACGGAGCGTATGCAGTTTGAAACGCTGTTGGACGAGCTGACGGATGCGGAAATCAAAATCCTCACGGCAACGGCGCAAGCCTTGCTGGACGCAAGAACGGACAGCGAGGGAGAAAATTGAATACGGTGTAAGAACGCTATGAACAGAGAGTTCATGGCGTTTTTTATTTTGAATCGACCAACGCCTTTAATCGTTCATAGGTTTCTGCGCTGACAACATGTTCTATCCGGCAAGCGTCTTGCTCCGCTGTTTCTGGGCTCACACCAGCCGCGATCAATCGGGCGGTAAAAAAGCGGTGCTTTTCGTAGGTCTGCTCGGCAACCTTTCTTCCCAAATCGGTCAGGTGCAGGGAGAAATCGTCAGCCATTGTGAGGAATCCGCCCTCTTTTAAGGATGCAACCGCATGACACACACTGGGCTTTGAAACCTCCATGTGTCGGGCAATATCCAATGATCGTACCATGCCCTTTTCAAGCTGGAGTACCAGCACAGCCTCCAAATAGTCCTCACCTGAGGCATGCAGCTTCATCGTACATTACCCCGGTTTCCCCCAATCTGCCAGTTGGAGGACTCCCTTTGCAATTCCACCATGCGGCGGAATATTCCACCTTGTTCTATCAACTGTTCTGGCGTACCTTCTTCTGCCACATGACCATCCGCCAGCACCACCACATGATCGGCTCCCAGCACTGTCCGCATGCGGTGTGCAATAACTAGGACTGTTTTATCTTTCAGCAGAGCAGAAAGTGCGGTCTGGAGACTGGTTTCATTCTCAACATCCAGGGATGCAGTTGCTTCATCCAGCAGAACGATAGGGGCGTTTTTCAACAAGGCGCGTGCAATGGAAATGCGTTGGCGTTCACCGCCGGACAAAGTAGAACCATTTTCGCCTACCACCGTCTGATATCCTTCCGGCAGCCGCTGAACAAACTCATCACACTGGGCGGCCCTGGCCGCTGCCATAACTTCGTCGTCAGAAGCGTCTTTACGACCAAGACGGATATTTCCCATGATAGTGTCGTTGAACAGCACGACATCCTGAAATACGATGGCATAGTCCTTTAACAACGTTTCCGGGTCAACCGTGGAGATGTCAACGCCACCCATGGTGATCGTGCCCTTCTGAATATCCCAAAAACGTGCTGCCAGTTTTGCCGTGGTGCTCTTACCGCCCCCAGAGGGACCGACCAGTGCGGTCACTTCCCCCTGTTTGGCCGTGAAGGTTACATCGGATAAAACATCCTCACCTTCCTGGTACCAAAATCCTACATGATTAAAGCAAATGTTGTGGCCGTTAGACTGAAACGCCGTTGCGCCCTCCTGCGCAGGCTCCTGTTCAATAGCTTTCATGCGGCGTAATTGGAGCATTGCGTTGAAAATCTCACTAAGCTGCATCATCACGCCGCTAAGTGGATCATAAATACGGGAAGCCGTCACCAAAAACATGAGAAAATAAAACAAGTCCAATTCTCCCCGTGTCAACAACAACGTACCCACCAATACCGTTGCCGGGAACCCCAGCCGAAGGAGCATCTGCGAGGAGGTAATCATCAAGCCGCTGGTCATTTCATAGCAAACGGAAGTATGTATGATTTTCTCCAGCTTTCTATCCAACCCTGCCAAATAAGTATCTTCTTGGTTGTTGGCTTTCAAATCCCGGATACTCTCCAAAAATTCCTGGATTCCATCGGCGGCATCGAGTTTGGATTGGAACTTCTTCAAATCCGTATTATCTTGCAGCCGTTTGCTGCCTACAAGAACAAGAAGTGCCAGAACAAAGGGCGACAAGATTGCAAGTGCCATCCTCCAGTCCATAAAAAACAGGCACAGGCAGACGATTACGCAACAGATGGATGTTCCGAAAATTTGAGGGATCGTATAGGCAAAGACGCGTTCCAGATCATTACAGTCGCTCATCATGGTCGTGGTCAGGTCGGAAAGGTCCCGCTTGCCAAAGAAAGACAGCGGCAGGGTGCGTAATTTTTCTGCCAAGCCGATCCTTCGTTGGGCACTTTCGGCATAGGCTGCAATATAAGTGCAACGGTACTGGATATAGTGTGTCAAGAAAATTATTGCCAGTAGGATCAGGCACATTCCAGTATAGGTTCCCAGCGAGGGAGCCGCGGCGTCAATGCCCAAAAGCGGCTGGAGCAACTGCATAACCAGCATCAGGAGCAACCCCATGGGCAACATCAGACTGAGCGATGCAAAGACCGAGGCAATGATTCCTTTCTTCAGGTCTTTTACGCCTTGCTCGGTCAGGGCAAAGAGTTTACGAAGCATGATGTGTCTCCTTTCCAATATTCCAAGCAACCGAGGTTTGATAATCTCTCCACATGGAGGCGTAAATCTCATTTCGTTCCATCAGTGCATCATGGGTGCCCCGCTCCGTTATGCTCCCTTGTTCCATCACCAGTATCTCGTCGGCATTTTGAATGGTAGGAAGCCGGTGGGCGATCATAAGGACCGTTTTCCCTTTGGTCAGGCGCTCAAATGCTATCTGGATTTTGTGTTCGTTTTCAGGATCAGCGAAGGCGGTTGCTTCATCCATCAGAACGATAGGGGCATCTTTGAGAATAGCCCGCGCAAGCGCTATACGCTGCTGCTCTCCGCCGGAGAGGTAGACACCCTTAGAGCCTAAAACGGTATCCATGCCCTTTGGTAATTTCTCTAAAATATCATCGCACTGGGCAGCCCGGAGCGCCTCCATCACCTGTTCTCTTGTCGCATCTGTCCGGGATGCTCGGACATTTTCGAGTATGCTGGCCTTTAGCAGCCGACTGTCCTGAAATACAAAGGCAATACGATTCATCAGTTCATATTTAGGGATTTGAGGAACCGGGACACCGCCAATACAGACAGTACCTTCCTGTGCATCCCAAAACCGGGGTATCAAAGCGGCAGCGGTAGTCTTTCCGCTGCCAGACGCACCTACCAGGGCCACGGTTTTTTCCTCTGGAATCTGGAATGACAGGTGCGTGAGCGCAGGCGTTTTGCCTCCCGGATAGGTAAAGGTCACATCCTGAAATTCCACATCATTTCGATCTGGTATCCGGGCAAGTGTGCTTTCCACCACAGAAGGCTCTGCCAGCAGAGAGTCAATCCGGCGTACTGCTTCTTGCGCCATCATCCGATGTGTGCCGGAAAACAGGATTTTATTGAGGATACCTGCGGTGCCGGAAGTAAACAATATGTAGAAAATTAAATCCAGCAGAAATTCACCGTAATGCTCCGGGCCGATCAAAAGAATACCGGCCGGGATCAGCACGGCAAAGGAGGCGTTGATAATTACATTGAAGGCCACCATCGGTCCCTGACAAGAAAGTGCGTATTCTGTCACGTTGTCCTTGTAGTGCATAATAGCGGCATAGAAACTCTTAAATGAGTATATCGTTTGCTGGAATACCTTTACCACGGGGATGCCGCGGACGTACTCTACCGCCTCATTATTCATCTGCTCAGAGGCATCCTGATATTTTCGCATATAGGACATGGATTTCTCGTTGGTCATAAGCATCTGCACTATAAACCCCGCAACCAACAGGAGTATGGACAGGCTTCCTAATCTCCAATCGAAAAACAGCAGCATGACCAGCATTGTCACAGCAGTCACGGCTGATCCGGCCATATCTGGAAGCTGGTGTGCCAAGAAGTTTTCCGTCTGCGCCGTGTTCTCATTGATGATCTTCCGCAGTTTACCGCTGCTGTTTTGGGAGAAAAAGCCCAACGGAAGCGATGCCAGATGGTGCAAAACTTGAGACTGCATATTTTTTGCTGTATGAAACGCACCCAAATGGGAAAACAAAAGAGCCAGTGCGTAGAGAAGAAAACCTCCAACAGCTAAACCCAAAGCGGCCCATCCATAGAGGGTCATTGCAGCTACATCTACCTTGCTCAAGTCCGGTAAAGCCGCCAACACATCCCGCAGGACAAGCCAAATACACAAGAAGGGACACATCATGAGCACGGAACTGAGCCCGGATAAAACGCAAGCTAACACTGTCATCCAGCGGTAACGTCCTCCGAACTCTAAAAGTCTGAAAATTCCAGTTTTTTTCTTTTGGTCCATCGTACCATCTCCTTATTGCCGAAAAAATTTGCATCAACTGACTAAAGAATACTGTCCGTCTATAAAAAGCGCAATCATTTCGCTTAAAGTCTGGAATATTCCGAAATAGATTTGGCCGATTGCAAAAAATCACGCCACGGCTGCCGTGGCGTGATTTCAGATCAGATAATATTTTTTTATTAGTTGCCCAGTTGGCGTCGGAACTCATTGGGTGTGACGCCCGTTTTCTGATGAAACGCGGCGGAGAAGCTGCTTTGCCGCTCATACCCAACCAGGGCCGCAATCTCACTGATCTTTTTTCTGCGGTCGGCCAGCAGCTCTTTCGCCCGGTCGATCCGGCAGGTCAGGATGTACTCATAAATCGTGGTGCCGTAAAGCATACGGAACAGATAGGTCAGTTTCGACTTGCTCATATAGCACATCTGGGCCAGACGCTGGAGGTCCACTTGGGCGGAGTAATTCTGAAGCAGGAAATGCTTGAGGCTTTGCAGCGCCTCCTGATCCTTTGCAGATATACAGGCGGCAGCCGGGGTGGATAAAGTCAGGTCATTCCACTCCAGAAGGGCGGCGAGCAGGTCGAACACCTTTGCCTCATAGCGCAGGCCCGCGGTCCCTGCCTGCGGCAGATAGGCCGCCATCTGGTGGAGAAGGCCCTCCACCTCGGGGAGCGACACCGTTCCATCCAGCGCACAGGCCGCTTTCCGCACCTGCGTGGCGTCCTGCCCCATCAGCGCGGGGAGCTGCTGTTCATAGAACTCCGGCATTAGGCTGATCCCAATACTCCGCACCGGAGTGTTTTTAGGGATTGTATGGCCAAAGGTTCCTTCTTCCAAAAAGTAACCTACCAAATTTTCCGGATTGGTGCAGGGCTTTGTTACCGCAGGCTCGGCGCTGCCCGGAGAACTGACTGCAACCGTCAGCGCAGCAGGGTGGTGATAACAAAAGGACATATCCCGATGGAACACCACGTCATAAACAGTCAATGAGCATGTGGCGTTGATAGGATAAGTCCACAGATAGCCGTCACCAACTTCCGGCTCCGGGACAAAAGTAAAACCCACTCCGTTTTTTTCTTCCTGCCCCTTCTGGGCTGGCTTGAGTCCTAATTGCGGCAAGTGAGAAAGGCATAGTTGCTCAAATCCTGTACGCACCGGACATCACCTCCTTTTTTGCTATCGGCCAAATGTTTTTCGCAATCGACCAAATGAGTAGGGAATCTCTTGTTTTCACGGGTAGAGTGACTATAATTTGGGGTGTGGTTAGTGGACTCTAACCGATAATAGCACAAAAACAAAGAAAAAGCAAGGGAGGGCAACATGCGTTGAAAAGACTGATTCATTCCTTCACAGTAAGAAAAGTCATGGAACTTCTGCTGACCTTGCTGATTGTGACCTTTCTCTCATTTCTGTTGGTAAAGCTCTCTCCGGTGGATGCGGCGGAAGCCTATGCCCGGAGAACTTTTATGTTATACACGCCAGAGCAGCTTGACGCATTACGGGAGAAAATGGGGCTCAACCAGCCATTGTTGGTTCAGTACGGAACGTGGATCAGAAATGCGCTCCATCTTGATTTCGGGACTTCTCTGGTTAACGGACGGTCTGTTTTTGGAGAAGTGTCCCGCGCAATGGGTGTCACGCTGAGCATTGTACTGATAGCCGCAGCTATTGAAGTGGTTGGCATCCTCTTAGTTGGAAGTCTGTGCTATTGGTGCAGGCGTAAATGGATACACCTGCTGTTGGTATTTGTGTGTATCGTGGGAGTATCCATCCCGCCGTTTTTCCTTGCCAGCTCTTTTCTTGATGTGTTTGCGGTTCGCTTTGGGTGGATTTCCGTGGCCTCCAGTACGGGCTTGATGCGGTACCTGCCTGCGGCTATCTGTTTGGCCTTGGGAGGAATCGCCCTCTATTCTCAGCTTCTCTCCCAAAATATCGAACGAGAGATGAATGAGGATTCTGCAATGTACGCCCGCTGCCGAGGATTATCCGATATGAGGATTCTGTGGACTCATGCGCTGCCCCATGCGCTGGCTGGCCTAGCTCCCAGCTTCTTGCAGATGGTTGGTATTTCTCTGGCAGGTTCCGCTATCGTGGAGAAAATATTTTCTCTGCCCGGACTCGGATATTCCATTGTGGATAGTGTGCTATACCGGGACACGCCCATGATCCATGCTACGATTTTGTTTTTAGCTTTCTTCCTGGTAATCTGCAACACAGTCTCCGATATTCTTCAGCGGATATTCCAGCGCGGTCACGCTGAGGGGGTAGCCCAATGAAAAAGTTACATATTCTCTTTTTAAGCATTTTACCAGCTTTGGTGATTCTGTTCTGCTTTTTGGGCTTTCTGGTTGCTCCGAATGACCCGGAGAAAGTCGTTATCACGCAGTCCTTTTTGGCTCCCTGCGCAGAATATCCGCTGGGAACAGATCAATACGGACGGTGTGTGTTCTCACGCATCCTGTATGGCGGCTATACCACGCTTGGCATCGTTTTGATGGGTTCCGCCATCGTTATGACAGTTGGTATCCTGCTCGGCCTTCTGCTGGGTCAGGGAAAAGCAGGACGCAATGTGCTGTTTGAAAGTATTCTAAATGCAGTTACTGCCATTCCGCCCATTGCTTATCTTATTATCTTTATCAGCACCTGGGGCAATAGTGTATCCACCATGGTTGTGGCTCTCACAGTTTCCCTTATCCTGCGGATGATTAAGCTGGTAAAGACGAAAACGGAGCTGGAATATAGCAAAGCGTATGTCCTTTGCGCTGTGGCCTCTGGCGCTTCTCGTTTTCGCATCCTGCTGGTTCATATTCTGCCGAATCTTGTTCGGGATGCTTTTCGCTTCTCCTGTCTTTCCGCTGGAGAAATGATCCTTTCCATTTCAGGCTTCTCCTTTATCGGCCTGAGCCTGGGCGAAGGGGTCATCGACTGGGGCAGCATGGTTTCTGAGGGACGGACTTCGTTTGGGTTGGCACCGGGCCTGGTCCTCTATCCTATGTTGGTTATCTTTCTGTGCGTCCTGTCATTTAACCTTCTGGGTCGCCAGTTGGAGTCAGGAGGGCAGATCGATGCTTGAAGTAAATCATTTAACGATTCGATCCAAAGAGAATCAACCGCTTGTGCAAGATATTTCCTTCTCCCTGATTCCAGGGCAGCCGCTGGGTCTGACCGGAGCCAGCGGGTCGGGCAAGACCACGATTATCAAAGCTGTCATGGGGATTCTGCCCTATGGCTGCGTCATTGAAGAAGGAGAAATTCTGCTGGATGGAAAGTCTCTGGAACGACTGCCTGCCCGAAAGCGCCGGGAATACTGTGGGACGGTGCTGGGATTCATCCCACAAAGCCCAATGACCGCATTTGACCCCCACATGAAAATAGGCGCACAGATGGTGCAAACTTTCTGCCTTCGCCTGAATTTACCGAGAAGCAAGGCACAGGCGTTGGCGCGTGAGCAGTTGCAGGCCGTCAATCTGGAGGATACAGAACGGATTTTAAGTGCTTTTCCCAACCAACTCTCCGGCGGGATGCTTCAACGGGTATCCATGGCCTGTTTGGGGGGACTTGCCCCACGTTATATCCTTGCGGACGAACCCACTTCGGCTTTGGATGAAGAAAACCGCGATCTTCTGCTCTCGCTATTGCAGGAAAAGTACCACTCTGCCGGTATCCTGTTTGTATCGCATGATGTGTCCGCTTTGAAAATGCTCTGCCGGGAGACTATGATTTTGGAACAGGGCACTATGATTGAACGGCAGAATACCGATATGTTGTTTGCCCATCCGCAGCAAGCATGGACACAGGCATTTGTTCATGCCGCAGAGACCCGGAAAGGAGGCGAATGGACATGGAAGGCTTTGTAGTGGATCATGTATCCAAAACTTATATAGACGAGGCGCAGCGGCCATTCCAGGTACTCCATGAAGTGTCCTTCTCCTGGTCAGCAGGAGAAAATATCGCCATTCTTGGAGAAAGCGGCAGCGGAAAAAGCACCTTGGCACGGCTCCTGATTGGCATTGAAAAGCCGACCAGCGGTATTATCACATGGAACGGAGAAGATATTAGCCGTTGGAAAGCATATGCGTGGCGAGAAAAACGCAAGCACATTCAGGCTGTTTTTCAGGATGCCTCCGGGACGCTCAATCCCGCCCGTTCTGTTTACAGTAACGTTGAAGAAGCTCTCCGCAACCTGACGAAACTGGACAAGCAGCAGCGCCGAGACCGGATTGGTGAATTGATGGCGCTGACGCACATGGACTCCCATCTTCTCCGCGTCCCTGTCCGCCAGCTTTCTGGCGGCGAACAGCGCCGACTATCTCTGCTCCGAGCACTTTCCATTCATCCGCAATTTCTGGTGCTGGATGAAGTTACCAGCGGTCTGGACCTTCTTTCCGCAGATGCGGTGCTTCAAGTTCTGGAGCGATACCATGAGGAATTTGGCTGTGCCTATTTGCTGATTACCCATGATCGGCAGATGGCGTATCGCATATCCAGCCGGATTCTCGAATTAAACCACGGGGTATTCGTGCGAGAAGCTATTCGTACTGAATCCATATAATATCCAAAGAAAGGAATATCAACCATGAAAAAGAAACTGATTTCTCTGCTTTCAGCGGTGCTCTGCCTCTGCATGGTGTTGAGTGCCTGCGGCGGGCCTACCAATAGCGATCCGTCAAACTCTGCATCTGGAAGCCAAGATGGAGCAAAAACCCTTACTATTGCGACTATGACCGAGACAACCACTCTGTCTCCGCTTTATATGGGTGTTTATAATTACTCCATGGGCACCATGCTTTACGAAACCCTTCTGAAATATGAGGATGGAGAGGTCAAGGGAAATCTGGCCGAATCCTACTCCTTCGATGAAGAAGGGACAGTAATGACCCTGAAACTTCGCCAGGGTGTCACGTTCCATGACGGAGTTCCCTTTAACTCTGAGGCCGTAAAAAAGAATCTGGACTTCATGCACAGCAATCCTCAGTTTATGGCTTGCCCCGGTATTTACGATATTGAGAGCGTAGAGGCCACCGACGAATATACCGTCACCATTACTTATCCGCATCCTTACTATGCTTATGCCTATGACTTCTGCTGGCCAGATGTGGGCGGTATGCAGTCGCCTAATCAAATCGTGGAAGGTGACTTCCAGACGGTCCAAGGCTATGCTGGCACCGGCCCCTATATCTACGACGAGTATGTACCGGGTGAATACACCCGTTTTATCCGCAATGAGAATTACTGGGGTGATGCACCGTACTTTGATGAGATCATCGCCCGGTATATTCCTGATTCCACTTCCCGGTTGCAAGCGCTCCAGACTGGCGAGATCGATCTGGTTTATGGCAGCTCTATGATTACCTACCAGGACTACCAGCAGGCTACTGCGCTGAATGGCATTGCGGGGATGATTGCAGAAAAGGATACCCGCGCCCGTGATATTACGCTCAATGCGTCCAGCGGTCCTCTGGTGGATGCTAAAGTTCGTCAGGCTGTGTCTTATGCTATCAACAAGCAGGAGTTTTCGGATGGCTTGACCTACGGCTATGAACAGATTGCTGAGATGCCTTTCCCGGAGGGAACACCCTATACGGATATTGAGCTGGCAGAAACCTTCTCCTACGATCCCGAAAAAGCCGCTGCCCTTCTGGACGAAGCTGGTTGGGTGATGAATGAAACGACTGGTATCCGAGAGAAGAATGGTGAAGCACTTAACTTGACCTATATCTATGATACAGCACAGGACGCTCTGGCTTCCTCTTACGCCACATTGCTCAAGAGCCAGTTGGAGAAAGTCGGTATCGGCCTCGAACTCAAGGGCAGCGAAAAGATGGAGTGGTATGCCGGAATTATGGCCGGAAGTTTCGATATCACCTATTGGATCGGTGAATATGAGTTCTCCTCCCCGCATTGCTTCTTTGGTGCCATGGCCTCTATGACTCCGCATACCTTCTCTCTGAGTCAGGTGGACGGTTCCCAGGAGTTTTTTGACGCTATTACCGCCGTTAAGCAGACGGACGATCCCACCGAGGTTCAGGAACTCTACAACTACCTTATCAACTATGATTTGGGCAATGTGATCGATATCCCTCTGACCTACTACAAAGACATGATTCTCTATAATACCAACAAGATTGCTGGCTACGAATTTAGCGGCGTGCCTGCCTTCTTTGATGTAAAAGGATTGCAGCCTGTTGGTTAAACCAACTTAATATTATTGCGAAAAGGCCCAATGCAGATCAAGCACCTGCATGGGGCCTTTTCTGCTTTAGGGAGGACGCTTGAAATAAAAAATCTCACAAAATAGGCAAGAAAGTGTGGCCAAAAGACCCCGTTCAGATTGTAGTATGGGTAGCGGAAGGAATATGGGGGTACGAAGTAGCCAGCAAGCACAGCAAGCGAGTACCCGCTTGCGAATTTTGAGATTTTCAGGTCCCTTGCCCGAAAATTCAAAATTGCTTGTTGGGATAGTCCCAAACCCTTATGAAGAACGGAGGCGGCGCATGGCAAACAGAAAACGGAATATCCAAATGAAATTCTATGTTACGGAGGACGAAAAACGGCTTATAGACGAGAAAATGAGCCAGCTCCCCACACACAGATATGGCGCCTACCTCCGCAAGATGGCGATTGACGGATATATCATCTATACAGACACCGCAGATATCAAGGCGCTCACCAAAGAGCTTTCCGCCATTGGTCGGAATATCAACCAGATTGCCAAGCGGATCAACGCCGGAGGTCCTGCGGATCAGGCCGACATGGACGAGATACGAGAAAGGCTGGACGAGATATGGCAGTTACAAAGATACATCCTATCAAGTCAACGCTGAAAGCAGCCATTGACTATATCTGCGACCCGGAAAAGACGGACGGAAAGCTGCTTGTATCCTCCTATGGCTGCGCCGCCGAAACTGCGGATATCGAATTTTCCTGGACCCGCCGCCATGCCATCGACAAGGGAACGAACCTGGGCCGTCACCTGATCCAAGCCTTTCAGCCTGGGGAGGTTACGCCGGAACAGGCCCATGAAATAGGCATGGAACTTGCAAAAGAAATCTTGGGCGGCAAGTATGAATTTGTGCTGACCACCCACATAGACAAGGATCACGTCCATAACCACCTGATTTTCAATGCGGTCAGCTTCACGGATCACAAGCACTACCATTCCAACAAGCGGAGCTATCACTACATCCGTCGCACCAGCGACCGGATATGCAAAGAGCATGGCCTATCGGTCATCATCCCCGGACAGGCCAAGGGCAAGAGCTACATCGAACACCAGGCGGCCCAGGCCGGGACCAGCTACAAGGCAAAGCTGAAAGCCGCTATTGACCGGCTGATCCCCGCCTCCGCCGACTTTGAAGATTTGCTGCTCCGCCTGCAGAGGGAAGGATACGAAATCAAGCGGGGGAAATACGTTTCCTGCCGGGCCTCTGACCAGGAGCGGTTTACCCGGATGAAAACCCTGGGCGTAGACTACACGGAAGAAGCCATCACCGCCCGGATCGTCGGACGTTCCAGACCGTCCCGCCAGCCGAAGCAGCGGAGCGGAAAGATCAGCCTGCTCATTGATATCCAGAACAACATCAAGGCACAGCAGAGCGCAGGATATCGCCGCTGGGCGACCATCGAAAATCTGAAACGCATTGCGGATACCTCTAACTTTTTGACGGAGCATGGTATCGGCAGCTATGAGGAATTGTTGGATCGGTGCGAGGCAGCGACCGTCTCTGTTGCCCGGCTTAAAGCGAATCTTCGGGATGCCGGGGCGAAGATCGACGAACTGGCCTTGAAGATGAAGCACGTCGGCACCTACCGCCAGCTCAAACCGATCTATGACCGCTATAAGGCGTCCAGAGATAAGGAAAAGTTTCTGCGGGGACATGAGAGCGAGATCATTCTTTTTGAAGCCGCCGCCAGAGAGTGTAAGCGGCTGGGTGCGGTCCCGCTGCCTGCCACGGAGCGGATGCAGGCTGAAATGGACGAGCTCAACGCAAAGAAAGCCACGCTGAAAGCTGAATTGCAGAAAGCCCAACGGGAAGAACGGGACTATGCTGCTATACGCCGGAATGTGGAGGATTTTCTTTCCCCGCCGCAGCCGGAGCGGGAGCGAAAAAAGAATGTGGAACTGGAATAAATCCGTTTTCTGCGTTTTATCCTGGGCTTTTGTCAGAACATCAAATATAATAGCGATATAGACATATCAAAGGAGGCGAGCCTATGACGAGAGGCGAAGCGATAAAGGATTTCTTTTACAAGACGATCCTGCCCGTGGCGGCCGCCGCACCGCTGTACTGCATTTTTCGGTCCGCTTGCGTGGAAAAAGGCGAACTGGACTACCTATG
>OJNK01000899.1_pt1 | contig 16635 bp, 16 predicted proteins | sample 1597811 | NCBI WGS metagenome assembly OJNK01 (sample SAMN00265073, study PRJEB22529) | human gut metagenome
TGTGCCGGAAACAAACACAGGTTCTTTCATACCGGTCATGTCCGGCTGGAAAAGACCGCCGAAACCGCCGATGCCGGAAACCACGCCCGGAATGCTTGTACGCTTTACGTGCTCTTTCATCAGCTCTACGGACTTGTAGCCTGCGGTAACGTCAACGCCCGCTGCCTTGTAGCTATCGCTGTAACTTTTCATTCTTTAACTTCTCTCTTTCTTTAAATTATCTATAAAATGAATTACATGAATTTCTCTGTCCAGTTGCCGTTTCTGAACACCGGGATAACCTCGCCGTCCGGCGTGATGCCGTCAATGTTCATCGTCGCGTCGCCCACCATGAAGTCCACATGGATGACGGAATCGTTCACGCCCTTGTCGTGAATCTCATCAAGCGTATACTTGTCGTAATCCTTGATGACATTCGGGAAGCCCAAGCCAAGCGCAATGTGGCAGGAAGCGTTCTCGTCAAACAGCGTGTTGTAGAACAGAATGCCGAGGTTCGAGATGGGAGAGTCGTTCGGAATAAGCGCCAGCTCGCCGATCTGCGCCGCGCCCTCGTCCATCGCAATCATGTGCTCCAAAAGCTCCTGGTTCTTTTCCGCCTTGCAGGAGACCGCGCGGCCGTTTTTAAACGTAATGGAGAAGTTTTCAATCAAATTGCCTTGGTAAGACAGCGGCATCGTAGAAACAACTGTACCCTCTGCCTTGCCCTTCATCGGGGAGGTGAAAATCTCTTCGGTCGGCATATTCGGGTTGAAGAATGTACCGTCCAGCAGCGTTTCGCCGCCGCCCATCCACTGTGCGTCCGGGATCAGGCCGCAGGTGAAATCGGTGCCGTTCTCGCTAAAATAGTGCAGGCTCTCAAAGTGACATGCGTTCAGCTTCTCATAGCGTGCTTTGAGGGAAGCGTTGTGTGCTTTCCACGCTTCAACCGGGTCGTTATCCTTAGAAACACGCACCGTCTGAAGGATTGCGTCCCACAGCTTCTTCACCGCCACGCTCGTGCGGTCGTTCGGGAACACCTTCTTCGCCCACTTTGCACTCGGCACGGCGACAATCGTCCACTGGTACTTGTTTTCCATCGCGTCGCGGTACGGCTTTCTCACCTTCATACGGGCAAGGTTCGCCTTCTGCATTTTCTCAACGTTCACGCCCTTCAGGCCGTCCGGGTCGTCAGAGTCGATCCAAATGCGCACCGGCAGCTCGTCAAGCTCATACTGCATACGCGCCTTTTCCCACTCCTGCGTAGCGGAAAGCACCTTTACGCTTTCTTTCTTATAGCGCATCTTGTCAAGGTCCTGGTTCGTCCAGCGGATGTCCACCCACTTCGCACCGGCGCGGTAGGCTTCCTCCGCCACCATCAGTGCGATCTCAGACTGCGCCGTATCCGCCAAGATTACAGCGCCCTGACCCTTTTTGATGTTCACGCCCATCTGAACGATGAGCTTTGCGTACTTTCGCAAAATCGATTTTGTCATCGTTTATCCCTCCCGAATTATAGCTCGGCAACTTTCTGCTGCAAGGCTTCGTTCTTTTTCGCAACACCCTGCTCCATATCCACCTTCATCTGGTGCAGCTGCTTTGCGATGCTCTCGTCGGAAAGCGCCAGCATCTGCGCCGCCAAAATCGCAGCATTGTCCGCGCCGTCAATCGCCACCGTCGCCACCGGAATGCCGGAGGGCATCTGCACGGTTGCAAGCAGTGCGTCAAGGCCGTCAAGCGTGGAAGACTTCACCGGAATGCCGATGACCGGCAGCGTCGTGTGCGCAGCCAGCACGCCCGCAAGATGCGCAGCCTTGCCCGCCGCCGCAATGATAACTCCAAAGCCGTCCTTTTCCGCGTTCTTAGAGAATTCCGCCGCGGCCTCCGGCGTGCGGTGTGCGCTCATCACGCGCGCCTCCACCGGGATGCCGAACTGCTTCAATCTGCGAATCGCCGGGGAAACCACCGGAAAATCACTGTCACTGCCCATGATCACTGCAACTTTTTTGCTCATTGAAAATCACCGATCCTTTCAAGTTTTGCGGCGTAAAAGAAAGCACCGCGAAAAAAAGAAAATAGGCTGTGCTCAAAAAACACAACCTATGCTTCTAAAATTGACCGCAAAACGCCCATGCAGATACAGTAAAAATGCACATCAGTTCAGCCATATCGCACCTCCGGCACTTGCAGCCTTGAATTTTCTGTCCTTAGTCTGTCTCAAGCGACTGATAAATCAATCCATTAAGCAGACCTTTAAGGCAGCAATGTATAACGTTGGTGCACAAGCTGCGCCGTCAGATTTTTCGTCAGGCTGCACGGAACACCCACAGGCAGGCTGACGCCCGGCAAGGGGGGTACGGTCGGCATGGCGGAAAAATGCAAGCCAATTGCGTGCCAAGCCGTAGGCGTACTTTATACGTTGTTGCCTTTATCATTTTACGGGATTTAACGCGTTTTTTCAATAGTTTTTGCCGTTTTTAGAAAAAAATCCAAAATTCTCCCCTGCTCGTGGACATGCGTTGTATACCTCGATATGTCCCCTTTCTCCGCTTCCGTCTCACCATATATCAAATACATAGCAGCACACCTTGAAATGCAAAAGGGCATTTTCACTTTACCTACGTACATCATCTCCCTCTATTCGTCAAAAAGGCAGCTTTCCAAGTTCCCTCTGACGAGGGAGCTGTCAGCGAAGCTGACTGAGGGAGATATGCAGAGAGCTTTTATATACACAAGTCGCGCAAATCACCTTGAAAACGCACAAAACGCAAGCTCAATAGAAAAAATCCTCTCCCGGCTGCGCCAGGAGAGGATAAATTGTATTAGCGGCAAAAGTATTTCGCCATTTGCGAATGGCGACTCAAGGCGCTGCCCTAAGAACCCGCAAGTTTTCCGAAGAAAACTTGACGAAAGACTTTTACGTCTTGCTCGCCGTAAACTCTACTTTACTCCTTCGGCGTTTCCGTCGCAAAAATCTCCTTCGCGCTTGCGGCTAAGCCTGCCATACCTTGAATCTCGGACGGAATGATAATCTTCGTCGCCTTGCCGTCCGCTACTTTCTCAAGCGCTTCAAAGCTCTTCAAGGTCAGCACAGCTTTATTCGGATCGGCTTCGTTGAGAAGCTTAATGGAATCCGCCAACGCACGTTGCACGGAGAGGATTGCCTCCGCTTCACCCTGTGCTTCTCTGATTTTCGTCTCGCGCACAGCCTCCGCGCGCAGGACGGCAGATTCCTTCTGGCCTTCCGCAATGAGGATGGCGCTGCGCTTTTCGCCCTCTGCGTCCAAAATCTTCGCACGGCGCTCGCGCTCCGCCTTCATCTGCTTCTCCATCGAATCCTGAATTTCCTTCGGCGGAATGATGTTTTTCAGCTCCACGCGGTTAACCTTAATGCCCCACGCATCGGTCGCTTCATCCAGAATGACGCGAATTTTCGAGTTGATAACATCGCGCGAGGTCAGCGTGTGGTCAAGCTCCATATCACCGATGATATTTCTCAGCGTTGTTGCAGAAAGGTTCTCAATCGCGGAGATCGGGCGCTCCACGCCGTAAGCATACAGCTTCGAGTCTGTGATCTGGAAATACACCACCGTGTCGATCTGCATCGTGACGTTATCCTTTGTGATAACGGGCTGCGGCGGGAAATCGATGACCTGCTCTTTCAGCGAGACCTTCTTCGCAATGCGGTCGATAAACGGAATTTTCAAATGCAGGCCCGTGCTCCACGTGGCGTGGTACGCGCCGAGTCTTTCAATGACGAATGCGTGCGCCTGCGGCACCACCTTAATGTTCGCCGCAAGCAGTGCGATGACAAGAGCGATGAGAATGATAATGCCCACAACGCCCCAGTTGATGTACAGTTCAAAATCCATGTTTTTACCTCCAGTTTCAATTTAAGATACATTCGGTGTCACGATAAGCTTTACGCCCTCAATGCGCACCACCTGCACCTTTGTGCCTTTTTGAATACGGACATTTTCTGTGCTGCGTGCTGCCCAGTCGTTGCCGAGCACTTCCACGCGTCCATGCGCCGCAAGGTTATCGATATCCTCCGTCACAACGGCGGTCTGCCCCACCACGCGGTCGGCGTTCGTGTGCGTTTCCTTGTTTTGCAGGAACTTTTTCACGAGCGGACGCGTTGCCAAAAGCAGAACGAGCGTCACCACAGCGGCAATCAGCACTTGCAGCCAAACCGGCGCGCCGCACAGCTGCGCGATCATGCCGGCGATGCCGCCGCCCACAAACCAGATGGAAATAAGCTGCGCGTTCATGCCCTCCAGTATTGCAGCAATCACAATGACCGCCACCCAGATCATGGTTTCCAAAATCATTCCCCCTTTCTCAAAGCGGAAGCCGTATACACGCGCCCGACCCGTTCAGGCGCCCGCGCTCCCTATCCTCATCATATCGGATTTTCATAAAATATGCAAGAGGTTTTCTTCCCCGGAAAAATATTTTACACAGATTACAAAATACCGCGCCCGATTCTGCCGAGCGCGGCTTCAATATCCTTATCGATTCACATGCTCCATGCTGAGCTTCACGCGCAGCCCGTCGCCTGTGTTCTGTACGGAAACTTCAATATAATCGCCGTCGTCGCTCATGCGGTCGTTTTTACCCACAAGGCTGAACCGGAACTGCACGCCGCTACCGCTTTCGCCGCCCGCCACGTCTTTCAAATACGTTTCAAGCTGCGCCGCGTCATACGTTTCTTTCGTCTTTTCCGCCTGCGTGTAGCGCGTCACGGCATACGGGTCGTTAAACTGCGCCGTAAATTTCTCCACAAACGCTTTAATTTCTGCCGTGCCCGCATCGCTGTTTTCAAACGTCTTCTGCGCTTCCGCATAGCCGAACACACCCGCACCGCCGTAGTTTGTGGCAAGATTCGTTTCCATCGTTTGCCCGCCCCACGCGTAGTCCAGCGTGTAGCCGTAGTCGCCGGCCTTTTGGTCGTCCTTCAGTCCCAGCGCCTTCACGGCTTCATCCGCAGACTTTCCGAAGCATCCGAGCAGCGCTTCATTCACCGCCGCGTCCGATGTCTTTCCTCCGCCGGAAGACCCGCCGTTTCCGCCCGCACAGCCCGTAAAAAGCAGCGCCGCAAGCAGCAGACACAACACCAAGCTTACATACTTTTTCATACGATCACCTTTCCTTTTTTCGGCTTAAAAAACCGCCGTACCAAGGCTTTTTTGAACGTACCGAAATCGTACCCGCCTCGGTATTGTTAAATATTTATCTATTATAATAGTATCAAAACCGCACCGCATTGTCAATCGGCGGAATTCCATATTTCATCGCACAAACTTGTGTTTTCCTACAAAAATCCCCCGCACAGGGAATTTCCTGTGCGGGGGATCAACGTTTTATGACGTTTTCATGCGGTTTAAGCGCTCTTCATTAGTACATGCCGCCCATGTCCGGTGCTGCCGGAGCTGCGGGTGCAGCCGGCTCCTTGATGTCTGCCACGAGGGACTCGGTGGTCAGAACGGTGGAAGCCACGGAGGAAGCGTTCTGCAGAGCGGAACGGGTGACCTTCGTCGGGTCAACGATGCCTTCGTCGATCATGTCGCCGTAGGTATCGGTCAGAGCATTGTAGCCGTAGCCGACGGTGTTCTTTGCCTTCAGGTGCTCAATGATGATGGAGCCCTCCAGACCTGCGTTCGCAGCAATCTGGCGAACCGGCTCCTCAAGCGCCTTCAGAACGATGGCAGCGCCGGTCTTCTCGTCGCCGTCAACGGAATCGACATAGGCCTTAACAGCCGGAATCGCATCGATGAGTGCGGTGCCGCCGCCTGCGACGATGCCCTCTTCAACAGCAGCCTTCGTTGCAGCCAGAGCGTCCTCAATGCGCATCTTCTGCTCTTTCATTTCGACCTCGGTAGCCGCACCGACCTTGATAACCGCTACGCCGCCTGCGAGCTTTGCAAGACGCTCCTGCAGCTTCTCACGGTCGAAATCGGACGTGGTGGTCTCGATCTGGCTTCTGATCTGGCTGACACGGCTCTTGATAGCCTCGCTGTCGCCTGCACCGTCAACAATGATGGTGTTTTCCTTGTCGATCTTGACCTGACGTGCACGGCCGAGCTGATCAACGGTGGTATCCTTCAGCTCAAGGCCAAGCTCGCTGGAGATGACCTGGCCGCCGGTGAGCGTTGCGATATCGGTGAGCATTTCTTTTCTTCTGTCGCCGAAGCCCGGAGCCTTAACGCCCACGCAGGTGAACGTGCCGCGGAGCTTGTTGAGGATCAGGGTGGTCAGCGCCTCGCCCTCAATGTCCTCCGCGATGATGACGAGCTTCTTGCCGGACTGTACGATCTGCTCGAGCAGCGGCAGAATCTCCTGAATGTTGGAGATCTTCTTATCGGTGATGAGGATGTACGCGTCGTCGATGACAGCGACCATCTTGTCGGTATCGGTGACCATGTACGGCGTAATGTAGCCGCGGTCGAACATCATGCCTTCTACGACCTCGCTGTACGTCTCAGCCGTCTTGGATTCTTCAACGGTGATAACGCCGTCGGACGTGACCTTTTCCATCGCGTCGGCGATGAGGTTGCCGATCTGCTCACTTGCAGAGGAAACAGCCGCAACACGTGCAATGTCCTTCGTGCCGGAGACCTTCTTGGCGTTCTTCTCAATCGCCTCAACAGCGGTCTCGGTCGCCTTCTGAATGCCCTTTCTCAGAACCATCGGGTTTGCGCCTGCGGTAACGTTCTTCATGCCCTCACGGATAAGTGCCTGTGCAAGCAGCGTTGCGGTCGTGGTGCCGTCGCCTGCAACGTCGTTCGTCTTAGTTGCAACTTCCTTCACGAGCTGTGCGCCCATGTTCTCAAACGGGTCTTCAAGCTCAACTTCCTTAGCGATTGTCACGCCGTCGTTCGTGATGAGCGGTGCACCGAATTTCTTATCGAGCACAACGTTTCTGCCCTTCGGGCCAAGGGTGATCTTAACGGTATCTGCAAGCTTGTTGATACCGCCGAGCAATGCTTTTCTGGCTTCTTCGCCGTAAATGATCTGCTTTGCCATAATAAATTACCTCACAATTCCAAATATCAAAAATAAAGACTGAAACTCAAATTACTCAACGACTGCCAGGACGTCGGACTGACGAACGATGGTGTATTCCTCGCCGTCGATCTTCACTTCCGTTCCGGTGTACTTGCCGGTGATGACGCGGTCGCCGGCCTTAAGCTGCATAACGACTTCCTTGCCGTCTACCATGCCGCCGGGGCCTACTGCGATAACGCGGGAGATTTGCGGCTTCTCCTGTGCCGCGCTTGTCAGCACGATGCCGCTCTTTGTGGTCTCCTCCGCTTTCTCGGCCTGAATGAGTACTCTGTCTGTCAAAGGCTTAATGGTCATAACTTCCACCTCGGCGCCTAATGCGCCGTATCCTTTCTCCCCGCAGTTCATAAATAAGTTTTTCGCGTACAGCGGGGTGCGCCGCGAAACCCGCCGGGGTGCGGCCCGGTCGGTAAAGAAATACAAGTTTAGGTCTCGGGGAGCTGCGCCGCTTACGCTTTAGCACTCCTTATCCCCGAGTGCTAAACCTATTCTAATCACTTGGTCAAGAAAAGTCAATAGGGAAAACGCGATTTTTTTGACTTTTAACAGTTCCGTAATAATTTTGTCCTCCGATGTCCTCTGATGTCCGCTTTTTTCATACAAAACCACCCACAAAACGACAAAAAAACAGCCCCGCGCTCGTTTGAAAGCCGGGACTGTCTTTTGCAAATTACAGCTTAAATCATGGAGGCATATTCGTCAAACGGGGCTAAGCTCCGCTTTAAAATGCCATTGATATATGCAATGAGAATGCCGTAGTTCGTGTACGGCACACCTTTTTCTTCGGCGGAAGACTGTCTGAACTGCATTTCGCGTTCATTCAGCATACAGCCGCCGCAGTGCACAATAAGGGCATACGGCAAAAGATCTTCGGGAAATCCGCCGCCGGAGGTAAACTCGAATTCAAAGTCCTTGCCGGTGTGTTTGCGGATCCACGCGGGCAGCTTCACGGTGCCGATATCGCCGCACTGGCGGTGATGCGTGCAGCCTTCGGAGATCAAAATGCGGTCGCCCGCTTTCAGATTCTCAATAGCCGCAGCGCCGCGCACGGCTGTCTCTAAAACACCCTTGTAGCGCGCAAATAAGATGGAGAATGACGTGAGCTTAATGCTCTCGGGCACGATCTGCTTTACTTTGCCGAATGCCTGGCTGTCCGTAACAACGAGCTTCGGCGGCGTTTTGAGGCCGTTTAGCACGCCCGCAAGCTCTTCCACCTGCGTGACAGAGCATGTTGCACCCGCGTCCAGAATGTCGCGGATGGCCTGCACCTGCGGCAAAATCATGCGGCCTTTCGGCGCAGAGGAATCGATGGGCGTGACGAGCACCACGTGGTCGCCGCGCTCAAGTAAGTCACCCAAAATAACTTTGGTGTTCTGCCCCTTTGCAGCGATGGCGGCAAGCTTTTCCTTGAGTTCAAAAATATGCTCGCCCGTCTTCGCGCTGACCGCGATTTCGTTGTCGTTTTCGGCCTTGAACCCGCCGAGGTCGGCTTTATTCAATACGATGATATACGGCACGCCTTTTTTCTCGATGAGCCTTTGCAGTGCGAGGTCTTCCGCACTTTTGCCGACCGTTCCATCGATGACGAGCACCGCAATATCAGCTTTATTAAGTACCTGCCGGGCGCGCTGCACGCGCAGCTCGCCCACGGTGCCCTCGTCGTCCATGCCGGGCGTGTCGATAATGACGACCGGGCCAAGCGGCAAAAGCTCCATGGCTTTCTGCACAGGGTCGGTCGTGGTGCCCTTGACATCGGACACAATGGAGATATTCTGCCCCGTAACGGCGTTCACCACGCTGGATTTACCGGCGTTGCGCTTGCCGAAAAATGCGATGTGTACACGGTTTGCCGAGGGGGTCTGGTTGAGGTCTGCCATAGAAGTCGCCTGCCTTTTAAAGAATAACCGAAAGTTTTAGAAACGGAAGTCGCGCTCGCCGTGGGCGACCTTTTCAACGTAGCCCTTTGCGATGCTGCGGGTCTTCTCGTTCGGGATGTTTTCAAGCTCCTGCGCGATCATCTTTTCGCCGATGGCCTTCGTCTCCGGGGAAGCGTAGTCCTCGAGGAACTCTTTTAAGGTGATGAGTGCGTTCGGGTGGCAGCAGTTCTGGATCTGTCCGCTCTTACACAGGCTCATGAAGCGGTCGCCGGTGCGGCCCTCGCGATAGCATGCCGTGCAGAAGGACGGAATGTGGTCGGTCTCCATCAGCCAGCGGACGACCTCGTCAAGGGAGCGCTGATCGGAAACGTCGAACTGCTCGGTGTCGGTGGGGCGCTCCTCTTCGGCATAGCCGCCGACGGAGGTACGGGATGCGCCGCTGATCTGCGAAACGCCGAGGTTGATAACCTGCTCGCGCACCTTCTGACTCTCACGCGTGGAGATGATCATGCCGGTGTACGGCACGGCGATACGAATAAGTGCGCAGATTTTCGCGAATGTTTCGTCGCTGATGCCGTTATCGAACTTCGTCGGGTCAATGTCGTCGGCTTTTTTAAGGCGCGGCACACTGATGGTATGCGGGCCTACGCCGTGCACGGCTTCAAGGTGCTCCGCGTGCATCAGCTGGCCACAGAACTCGTAACGGTACATTTCAAGGCCGTACAGAACGCCGAGACCCACGTCATCGATACCGCCCTCCATGGCGCGGTCCATCGCCTCGGTGTGGTAGGCGTAGTTATGCTTCGGGCCCGTGGGATGCAGCTTTTCGTAGCTTTCCTTGTGGTAGGTCTCCTGGAACAGGATGTACGTGCCGATGCCGGCTTCCTTTAATTTGCGGTAGTTTTCCACGGTCGTCGCGGCGATGTTGACATTTACGCGGCGGATGGCGCCGTTCTTATGCTGAATGCTGTAAATGGTCTTGATGCAGTCGAGAATGTACTCGATGGGGTTATTCACCGGGTCTTCGCCGGCTTCAATGGCAAGGCGCTTATGACCCATGTCCTGCAGCGCAATGACTTCCTTTGCGACCTCCTCCTGCGTCAGCTTGCGGCGCGGGATGTGATGGTTCTGGCGGTGATACGGGCAGTAGATGCAGCCGTTCACGCAGTAGTTGGAAAGGTACAGCGGCGCGAACATGACAATGCGGTTGCCATAAAACTTGTGCTTGATCTCGTTTGCAAGCTTATAGATTTCGTCCAGAATCTCCGGGTCTTCGCAGGCGAGCAGAACGGATGCCTCGCGGTGTGAAAGTCCCTTACACAGACGGGCTTTATCGAGAATTTCGCGGATGAGCGGCATGTTATCTTTGTTCTCGTCCGCGTATTTTAAAGTGTCTTCAATTTCTTCGTGGCAGATAAATTCCTCTGCTTTTAAGGATTTCGGATCGTACATAGTTTGATAATTTCCTTTCTTTCGGGTCAGTTCACTTTCCCGTTAGTCATTTTTTCGGATCACTCCGTTTTGATTTCCGGCTCTGTGCTCGTGAAATTGGAATACGCCGTTTTGATGTTGGCGCCGCGCACGCGCCCGAGCTTTCCCGCCATGGCGCTGATGACATCCTGTGGGGCATCCACCGCCACACAGATGATGTTGATATTTTTCTGTCTGTACGGCAGCCCCATACGTCCGATGATGTACCGACCGTACAGGTGCAGAATGTCGTTGATTTCTTCCGCGTGGGCGTTATCTTCTAAAATAATGCTCATCACGGCTACGCGTGTCTGCATAAAACACCTCCCGTTTTTTATAAAACAAGCAAAACAAAAATGCTCCCTGCCGAAAATGCAGGAAGCACAAAAAGCACAGAATCTATCTGCGGAATATACCTCTATCCATTTTCGGCTTACACGCGGCGATGCCTTGTGCTCAGAACGAAAAAGCTGTTTTGCGGCGCACCGCAGAAAAAACTTTGGTGAACCGTGTTTTGTATAGTATAACGGATTTTCAGAGGTTTGTAAAGAGCGGATTGCAAATTTTGACAACAAAAAAGCCCCGGCGTACAGCCGAGGCTCGGTTTGTTTTAAAAATTACGCGTCCAGCATGGTGATGACGTGTCTCGGGCAGACCTCGGCACATTTGCCGCAGCCGATGCACTTTGCGGGATCGACCTTCGCGCAGAAGTTCGTCACCTTTACGGCGCCCACTTCGCACGCCTTCATGCACTTGCCGCAGCCGATACAGCCCACCTTGCAAACCTTCATCGTCTCTGCGCCCTTATCACAGTTAGAGCAGCGCACGATCGCCTGCTTTTTCAGCGGCACAAAGCTGATGAGCCCCTTCGGACATGCAGCGGTGCATTTTGCGCAGCCGCGGCACTTTGCGGGGTCGATTGACGCCATGCCGTTGCAGACGTTGATTGCGCCGTATTCGCACACGGCGGCGCAGTCGCCCATGCCCATGCAGCCGTAGCGGCAGCTGGAGATACCGCCGGCAAGCAGGGTAGATGCGGCGCAGCTATCGATGCCGTCGTAGCGCATTTTGTCGCTGGTGCAGTCATAGCTGCCCATGCAGTGGACAAGCGCCGTCTTTTTCTCGACGGCAACGTCGCCCGTGCCAAGCAGCTCTGCGCACGCTTTGGCGCACGCTTCGCCGCCGGGAGAACACAGCCCGGGCTGCGCTTCGCCCTTAGAGAGCGCCGCCGCATAGCCGGAGCAGCCGGAAAAACCGCACGCGCCGCAGTTCGCGCCCGGAAGCACCTCTAAAATCGCTTCCGCTTTCTCGTCCTTCGGCACGGCCATGATGGCGGAGGCGACCGCCAGAATAATACCCGCCAGAAGACCGATGCCCGCGACGATCAGAACCGGGATCAAAATTTTATCCATATAGAAACCCCTTTCGTTTTGCTCAGGCGAGCAGACGGTCTATAATGCCGTTAAAGCCGAGGAACGAAACCGCCACAAGCGACGCGGCGATCAGCGTGATCGGCAGACCTTTGAGGAAATTCGGCACGTCGCACAGCTCGAGGCGCTCACGCACACCGGCGAAAATGACCATTGCAACCATGAAGCCGATGCCTGCGCCGAACGCGTTGACAAGCGATGCCAAATAGCCGAAACTCGGGTTTTCCGCGCCTTTTTCGAGCACGAGCATCGTCACGCCCAGCACGGCGCAGTTCGTCGTGATGAGCGGCAGGTAAATGCCGAGCGCGTTATACAGCGGCGGCATATACTTGTGCATCACAGTCTCCAAAAGCTGCACGAGCGCCGCGATGATGAGGATGAACACCACGGTCTGCAAATAATCGAGATTCAGCGGGACAAGTACATACGTATACACCGGCCACGTGACCGCCGTCGCGATAACCATGACAACCGTTACGGCGCAGCTCATGCCGAACGCCGTATTGAGCTTTTTGGAAACGCCGAGGAACGGACAGATGCCGAGAAACTTATTGAGAATATAGTTCTCCGTGAGGATTGCGGCAAGGAAAATGCCGACTAAAAATTTAAGGCTCATGCTTTGCCGCCCTCCTTTTCACATTTTTCCTGAACCTTGGAGCAGGAAGCCGCCAACGGGCATGCAGCGCAGCCCATAGTCTCCGGCGCTTTGCCCTCCGCGGAAAGCTTGCCCGCAATGGCGATGAGAATTCCGAACACGAAGAAGCCGCCCGGCGGGAGCAGGAAAATGATGATGGGATCCATGAAATTCGAGAGGAGCGGAATGCCGAACACGGTACCCGCGCCGAGCAATTCACGGATGATGCCCATGGCGAGCAGCGCGGCGGTGAAGCCCACGCCCATTCCCAGACCGTCTACGATGCTCGGCAGCACGGGATTTTTGCTGGCGAACATTTCCGCACGGCCCAAAATGATGCAGTTGACAACGATGAGCGGCAGGAACACGCCGAGCGACTTGTTAAGCGCCGGCACGTAGGCCTTGATGAGCAGCTGCACAATGGTAACAAAACCCGCAACAATGGTGATATACGCCGGGATGCGGACTTTATCCGGGATGATTTTTTTGAGAAGAGAAATAACGGCATTGGAACATACGAGTACGAATGTCGTCGCAAGGCCCATGCCGATGGCGTTCGAGGCCGCCGTGGTGACGGCGAGCGTCGCGCAGGTGCCGAGCATCAGGCGCAGCACGGGGTTCTCTTTGATAATGCCTTTTGTAAATTCTTCTTTGAGGCTTTTTGCCATGTTATGCGCCCTCCTTTACCGTGTTGTACTTTGTGATGGCTTCGTTGACGGCGTTCGTCACCGCGCGGCTCGTGATGGACGCGCCGGTCATGGCTTCGATCTCGCCGTCCGACGGCGCCTTATTCTTCACAAGCGTGATGCCCTTTTCCGGCGCAGTCTGCTTAAACTGATCCGTAAAGGAAGCCTTTTCCGCGTTCGCGCCAAGACCCGGTGTTTCGCTGTGCTCCAGAATGACAACGCCGGTGATCTGCCCGTCGGCGCTGATGCCGGTCATAACCTTCACCGCACCGCCGTAGCCCTTCGCCTCCGTTTGGAAAACGTAGCCGACCGTTTCGTTATTCGCTTTGCCGATGTAATAGCCGTCCGCTTCTTCAAAGCTGTCCGCATCGCTCAAAACGACTTTTCTCGACTGCTCCGCTTCCAGTGCGGACTGCTCGGCAATTTTATCTTTCGTCAGCAGGTTTGTGCCCGCCAGAAGCGCCGTAACGACAAGGCAAATGACAAACAGAATGAGCGCCGGTTTTAAAATATCTTTCGCGGTGATCTTCATTTTGCGTCACCCGCTTTCTTTGTCTTCATTTTGCCGAACGTCTGCGGCTTCGCAACGCGCTCAATGAGCGGCACTAAAATATTCATCAGTACGATGGAGTACGATACGCCCTCCGGCAGAGACGCAAACTGGCGGATTAAAATCGTCAGCACGCCGCAGCCGATGGCATAGATGACGCGTGCGCTGAAGTTGATGGGGCTTGTGGTGTAATCGGTCGCCATGAAAATCGCGCCGAGCAAGAAGCCGCCGGAAAGAATGTCCATCAACGGGTCGCGGCCGAGCAGTGCGGAAAGCACCGCTGCCGTTGCAAGGTACGTGACCGGGATAACCGGGCTGATAACGCGGCGTGCAACAAGGTAAATGCCGCCGAGAATGAGTGCGAGTGCACAGGTCTCGCCGAGGCAGCCGCCCGTGTTGCCGAGAAACATATCGAGGTAGCTCGGCAGCGCCGCACCCGTGCCCTCGGAGAGAACGCCGAGCGGCGTTGCGGTCGTCATGGCGTCGGAGAAGCTGTGGTCCATCGGCGCTGTCCACGCGGTCATTTTCGCCGGGAACGAGTTCATCAGAATGATACGCGCCGTCAGCGCGGGGTTCACGAAGTTCTGTCCGATGCCGCCGAACATCTGCTTTACGACAACAATGGCGATGACGCCGCCGAACGCCGCAATGATGGGGCTGATGGAAACGGGCAGGTTCATCGCGAGCAAAACGCCCGTCACAACGCAGGAAAGGTCACCGACCGTCTGGCGGCGCTTCATGACGCGGCGGGATATGTATTCGCTCAAAATGCAGGACGCGACCGTTGTCAGGATAATAACCGCCGCGCGGAAGCCGAAAATGATGACGGACGCAATCATCGCCGGGGTCAGCGCCAAAATGACGTCCAGCATCAAGGTCTGGGTGGTGTCTTTCGACTGAAAGTGCGGCGAGGAGGAAACGATGAATTTGTTCACTTTTTAGCCGCCTCCTTCTTTACATAGTATTTGCCGAGGCGAATGGCCTGCACGATGCGGCGTTTCGCCGGACAGGAGAATGCGCAGCAGCCGCATTCCATGCACGTCATGATGTCGAGTTTTTTCAGCATTTCCACATCCTTGCGCTCCGCGTATTTTTCAAGCTTTGCGGGCACAAGGTTCATGGGACATGCCGCAACGCAGCGGCCGCAGCGGATGCAATCGGTCGGCTCCAAAAGGTGTGCTTCTTCCGCACCGAACGCGAGTAACCCGTTATTCTGCTTTAAGACCGGCAGCTCGTCGGTTGTCACGGCGACGCCCATCATCGGGCCGCCCATGATGAGCTTCTGCGGTTCTTCCTTATAGCCGCCGCAGAATTCTATGACCTCACGAATTTTTGTGCCGATGGGCACAATGACATTCTGCGGGTTCTGCACGGCGCTGCCGTCCACCGTGACGCGCTTCATCGTCAGCGGCATGCCGGTGCGCATGTAGCTTGCAAGGAACGAGACGGAGCCGATGTTCATGACAAGGCAACCCACGTCTGCCGGCAGACCGCCCGCCGGGACTTTTCTGCCCGTTGCCGCCTGCACCAGCACCTTTTCCGCGCCCTGCGGGTAGCTTGCATGCAGCTTTAACACGCGCACTTCGTCGTTCGGGTCCATTTTCGGGTCATCCGCAATGCGCGTCAGCGCTTCGATGGCGTCGGGCTTATTGTCTTCAATCGCGATGATGACGCGATGCACGTCTAAAATCTCTTTGATCTTATAAATACCGGCAAGCACGTTTTTGCCGTTTTCGAGCGCCTCGCGGTGGTCGGAGGTAATATAGGGCTCACATTCCGCAACGTTGACGATGAGCGTATCGATTTTTTTGTCCGGGGGGACGTTTAATTTCACGTGCGCCGGGAAGCCTGCGCCGCCGAGACCGACGAGACCCGAAGCGCGCGCCGCATCGGCCAGCTGCTGCTTCGTTTTGATCTCCGGCGGGGGACATACCGCAGGGTCGTGCTCCATTAACCCGTCCGACGTGATGATGACGGCGTCCACCGCCTGCCCGCCGGGCATAATGACTTTTTTGATCTCCTTCACAGTGCCGGAAACCGAGGAATGGATCGGCACGGAAACGTATGCGTCGCTGTCCGCGACCTTGGTGCCGACATACACGTGGTCGCCCTTTTTCACACAGGGCACACACGGTGCGCCGATGTGCTGCGTCATGGGCAGCGTGATCTCATCGGGCGGCGGCATCACGCGCGTTTCGGTGTGCGCCGTGTTCTTGTGGTGCGGCACATGCGCGCCGCCGTGCGTGCGGAACGGGCGCTTCGGAAAAGACTGTTCCATCTTTATTCCTTCCTTTCTTTCGCGTTAAAAAACAGACTTTGCCGGTGCAAGACACAACAAAGTCACAGTTTTTGAGTTTATTCAATTTTAGCACTGCTTTTGTACATTGGCAATAGAAAAAAGCGGTATTTCCACAATTTTCTGACGGAATATGGGCATGCACATTGATTTGTAAGCTTTACCGCATGCGTCGCACGGACGAAATGAGCCCCGTATCGTACTCCGAACGCAGGATGGAGTAACACACATTGTCAAAAATTTCGCCGTCAAACCGCTTAAAGCCGCACGGCATAACGCCCTCAAAGATGAATCCCGCGCGCTCGATGACCTTTCTTGACGGTTCGTTACCCACAAAGTGGCTGATGGCGACGACCTCGACGTTCATCACTTCAAACGCGTTCTGCACCATGGCGCGCAGCGCTTCCGTCATGTAGCCGTTATGGCGGTAGCGGCGCGAAAGCTCGTAGCCAATCGAAATACTGTCCGTATTATAGCGGCAGTAATCGCGCTGATACTTGATCTTGCCCATCACTTCGCCCGTTTCGCGCAGGGTGATGGCAAAGGCATACGGGTCGTCTGCGGCGCGCCTCAATTCACCCTCCGCCTCCGCCGGTGTAGAAACCGGCTTGGAGCCCGCCCGCAGCATGGTATCCGCATCGGCGGCAAACA
>OJNK01000903.1_pt1 | contig 16586 bp, 14 predicted proteins | sample 1597811 | NCBI WGS metagenome assembly OJNK01 (sample SAMN00265073, study PRJEB22529) | human gut metagenome
TTTTCTCACTGCACCATTGCGATGTCCGTCTCCTGACGGTGGATTTGTTGCCATAATCTTCGTTTATAGATCTATCTCGAATTATGCAGCCGAGAAAACACTGCTTTATACTATAATTTATTTCCGTATATATGACTTAAGATCTTCTCCACTATAAGGATATGACTCAGTGAAGACCTTCATTTGATCTTCACCATAAGGCATAATATAAGGATAAAGAAGTAAATACTCACGTTGAGGACTCGTATGTTGTGCATCTTTTGTAACAGGCATAATCATACATTTACCAGTATGTCCATCTACAACCCCTAATTCCCATGGCATCCAATTACTTCTTCCTGCTTCTGGGGATTGAGCGTAAATTAAAGATTTACTGTTTATTAACCTTTTCTGTAACCTTTTTGCAGTATTTTTATCAGTTTCATTCCTTTTCAAGTCAGCATCAACTATACAGTCAAGATATACCTGTAACCCCATTTTCGACAAAACGTAATAAATGCCTTTTACTACATTCAAATCAGAAATATTGTATGAGAGGAATACATCGAAATGTTTGTCTAACGGTGCTCCTTTTATTTCCTCACTAAATGTACGTTGCTCATAAAGAGGTGTTGTATTCGCTATATTACGAAAATATGACTCGCTAAAATACTTCATATTAGATTCTTCCTTCATTTACTAATCGCCAATAATACTTTCCCAACTCTGTCAACTGACATCCGGTACTGTGCATTGCTGCAAAGTACATAAACTCCTCATTTATGGGTTTTACAAACCCTATACTCTGCAATTTTTGCAGTAATTTAAACTTTCTGACGTTATTCACATTGGCATAAGGGAGAACATATTCATGATTTACAGATGGGTCGTTTGTATCCTCAAAAGACGGGTCTAGATCTAAATCGTTATTGGGATCTGTAAATAGGTTTGTTAGTTCGCGGATAATTGATAACGATACCTGTGGTGTAACTGTGCGTAATGGGGCAAATTCCGTAACATTAGTTTTGAATACAGGTCTTTGATCCCAAGGACCAAATGAGCGGTCAATATATGCATATACACCGCCAATAGTAATATTGCCACAATAATCCGATGCTCCGCCATTTAGCGCAGTACATAATAATTCTGTAAAAATGCCATGTCCACCAGCTTCCATAGCGACTTCGTCTTCGCGACAGGCAGTTAAGACTGAAACTCCTGTATTCAAAATGCTACCCATATCCTGAAGTTCGTATTTCCCGATATTGCCTGAGTGACAACAATCTAAAATGATAATCTTGTTGCGAACATTGGAAGCATTGACAATGCTCATTATTGTTGACATCTGTATTCCCGTATAATATTGACCGGGTGTAGCAATGTCTTGAGGCATAACAATTTCTGCTCCAGTGCTATTCATATAGCCATGCCCTGAAAAATAAAGGAGAGCAGTGTCATCATTTCCTGCAAACAGTTTGCGAATAGCATCCATCACTTCTCCTGAGGTCTGTACATTGGGCATCATTTTTACGCCAAAGTTAGGAGAACCATTTCCATGTCGTTCAATTGCGGCTTTAACGCTATTGATGTCCTCAATACATCCTCTCAGTTCATTTCCTGCAGGATAATCATTAATTCCTATTAACAATGCCTTTTTCATGTAGCGGATAATTATAGTGATTGATTAATGGCATAGTTACGAACAGCATTGGCAACAGATTTCGCATTCCAACCAACGATAACATCTGCTGCGTTTTTAACAACATTGGATGTATGTTCTGCTCCCCATGGCTGAACAGCAATAATAGGTTTGCTATATTTCTTTGCCATCTCAATTTCTTTATTAATCCATTTGCTATAAGTTGCATAAACTCCTGCAAGAATGATAACACAACTGCATCCCTTTACCTTCGCCTCTATTGCATCAGACAACTGTTTGTCTGTGCCATTTGTGTGAATAGGATCATTTTTAGGAACAGAATGGTTGTAAAAGGCAATACCTTCCTGACGTAAGAATGATTCAATTTTGTCATAATCTGATGAATACGACCAGGAATGGGAAATGAATATTCTGTACATAATAAATAAAGTGAATTCTCTGGTCCTTCGCCAGGGTTTTAATTTCGAATTCACGCTGCAAATATACGATATTTTTTGTGGTTAACAAAAGAATTACGTGAAAAAAACACGCAAACGCTGATTTGGTAGTTATTTGTTGTATTTGTATCTGCGTTTCACGTGAGTATTCTTCTACAAATATACAAAAATACCCCAGTCGATCAGACCAGGGTAAAAACCGTATAACAACCAAGTTATTCACTAATATCATCTTTATATTTGATGAATATTTCTATTTTACGCATTAGTTCATCAATCTGTGGAAAGACCTCTTTCTCATAAGTTTTATAAAAACTTATTGTATTATGCAGGTAGTCTCTGCGTCGAACATTAGTTGAACCATATTCGTCTTTTTCAAAAAGTCTTACAGCATCTCTTCTAAGGAAATCAGCATTCAGTAAGGAAAGATCATGTGTAGCTACTATAAGCTGACAATTTTCAGCTATGGTTAAATACATTTTTAGAATAAACGCTAATGCTTTAGTATGTACACCATATTCTATCTCATCAATGCAAGTTGATTTTTCACCGATGATAACATCATATAATACGACTAGTAGTCTAATAATATTCTTTGTTCCTAAAGATTCTAATTCAAAATCCAATCCATTATTTCCTTCTTTTGTAGAGTGGATGAATCGTAAATTTTTATGGGTAATTATTCCTGATGGATATTGCTCCAACATAGCCTTAATAACAATATCCGGAGCGCCATTTGCCTTTAGTTCTGAGATGTTTAGACTTGCCTCTTCAATAATGTAATCGCTAATATTAGTTCCAACGTCCTTCAATAATCGCAAAAGTAAATTTTTCAAAACCTTATCCTTGTCAGAATCTCCTGTTTGAAGCTTATCTGCCAAATTTTTGTCGGATTTATGAACCATACTTATATGGTTCTCAAAGAAATCAAAGTTTTTGGATAAGATTTGGCTCTCTAAATTTAATGCACCAAATGTGGAAAGTACACTAGCATTAGCAAGAGTGTTTACCTCCAAGTCACGCTGATCTGATTTGGATAAATCGCATACATTACCATAACTTATTACGACCTTATCTGATTCTTTGTTATGGTATCGATGAAATATACGAGAACTTCGAGATTGTATCAATTTTAGCTCTTCCTCTTCAATACAGTTGGACGATATTTTTATACTATAGTTGAAGCATTCCTCTCCAATATAGTATGTCAATGCTAGTTCCGTAGGTTGGGTTGAAGAAAAGTTATCTAATAAAAATGGTCTATACTCTGGTTTGTCTGATGGCTTTTGTGGTTTGGCTGTTGCAATCATTCGCAAATAATTTAAAGCCGAAAACATCTTAGATTTCCCTGTTCCGTTCAGCCCAACACATAAAAGCAAACGCAATATACGCTTACCGTTTATTTCTTTATACCAAATAGGAGGCAAATCTTTTGTTTTACTTCCTTCTTTCTTAGAAGCTATAAATGACAATTCTGTTGCATCACGATAGCTTCTATAGTTCTTTATAATGAATGATTCTATCATACAAGCTTCTATTTGTGTGCAAAGTTACATCTGAATTTTCAAAATCACAAATATTTTGAAAACTATATAGGGATTTCCGTGAGAAAAACTCGCAATAACCACAAAACAGGATGCTTTAATTATTATAAAGCATTATTTTGTGGATAAAGCAAGCATCCATCCCTGTTTAGATGATTGTACCTGGCACACGAATCTATTTCCATAAATCTTCATTTTCCCATTCCTTGCAAAATCCCATCGTGGCTATATCCACAGTAGGGAAATCCGACAATAATTCCGAAAGTTTTTCGTTGAAGTTGTTATTGGGAGAAACCGAAGAGAGAAAGTATCGGATTATACACAGGCGATAGTAGATTCGTTTCTTATCAGTTTTTGAGGTATCAATCCATGCGTTTTTAGTCTTTTTTGGTTCAGCAGGATTCAGCATAAAATCTCTGTTCCATACTCTCGCATGGTGACAACACATATTGCGGAGGTTGGCAAGTACCGTCAGCCACGAGACAAAAACCTGTGGCTTCAGACCAAAATAACCTGCAATGCGCTTCATTAGTTGGTTGCTGGCTATATTGGAATAGATGTAGTTCAAATTACCGAAGGACAACACTTCCGTTATCATCCATGCAGGAGGGTAGTCCTCAATAAAATTTTGTCGAAAATCTTCAATGTAATCTTCCTTGCTTGAAGCCAGTTCCTTGTCTATGATTGCCAATGTTTGATTAAATTTATCCGCATTGGCAAAATATTCGGGTTTTGTTATCCAAAACTTGTCTCCCAATTCTTGGCATCCGACATTTGCCAATACGCTGCGAATGGCAACCTCTATTTTCTCTATTTCATTGAAAAGGAGTATGCGTAGTTTCTTGTCAAAGCGATAGAGAGTTAGGACTTGCTCAAAAGTTATTCCCTCTTTTAGTACCAGCTCACTCTTAGGCCTTTTATAGAATGGGTAAATGTATGCAGACAAACGATGATAACCAATGTTCATCAAATAATTTTCCACCCTATGCTCATCTTTTATAAGCATCCCCCTTGATTTTAGTACTTGAACTATCTGTTCCGGAGAAGAGTACGGTTTGGCGAAACTTGTTTTCATATATGTATAATAAAAAAACGACCCGCCGATTTGAGCATTGTGAAGAGGCTTGGCAGGTTCTAATGGTGCAAAGGTAGTAGAAATGTTTGGAATAACCAAATAATCTGTGGTATAATCACTAGAAAAACTTGAAGCACAGACCGAATAGCTATATCTTTGCAAAATAAATCAGTATTCAATAGAGCATAAGTCGGAAATTCAATCTAATTACCACAAAGACTAAATAGAGGTACTAAAATGGCACTAAATTGTAAAATAACTCTTTGTTAGTCACTATAAAGTATAGCAAATCAGTTTATTACAAAATTATATATCTTGTCGTCCACAATTCTTCTTATTTCATTGAATAAAACGTAGTAAATAGATAAAATACGACTCTTAATTATTATATTTGACAAACTGTAAATAAAACTATGTATACACGTCTTTTATTCATTCTATTATTGGGGGCTACATGGATGTGTAGCTGCCAAACCGAACAGTCTCCTGTCAATACATTGGCAGATCGTGTGACGGAAGGTACTTCGAAAGATCGAATTCTTTTTCGGATGATTGCTGATGAAAACAATCCGTTAAAAGATTATTTTGAAATATCTTCTGAAGACGGTAAAGTGCTGATAACCGGAAACTCTGATTTGTCTCTGGCTACGGGGTTGAACTGGTATCTGAAATATGTAGCCGGTATTCATCTTTCCTGGAATAATCTTTCGCAGAAGTTACCGGAAATACTACCGCTTCCACAAGAAAAGATACGTAAGGAGACATCCATGCAGAACAGATATTATCTGAACTATTGCACTTATTCTTATTCCATGGCTTTCTGGGATTGGGAGCGTTGGGAAAAAGAAATAGACTGGATGGCAATGCATGGCATCAATATGCCTTTGAGCATCACCGGAATGGAGGTGGTCTGGTACAATTTGCTGAAACGTTTGGGATACACAACAGAAGAAGTCAATGAATTTATTTCCGGCCCGGCCTTTATGGCTTGGTGGCAAATGAATAATCTGGAGGGTTGGGGTGGACCGAATCCCGATAGCTGGTATCAGCAACAAGAAGCGCTTCAGAAGAAGATCGTAGCCCGTATGCGGGAGTTGGGTATTGAACCAGTATTCCCCGGATATGCTGGAATGGTTCCCCGTAACATTGGTGAAAAGCTAGGTTATCAGATTGCTGATCCCGGTAAATGGTGTGGCTTCCCCCGTCCGGCTTTCCTTTCTACGGAAGATGAACACTTCGATTCTTTTGCCGCTATGTATTATGAGGAATTGGAGAAACTCTATGGAAAAGCCAACTATTACAGCATGGATCCATTTCATGAGGGAGGTAACACGGAAGGAGTAGACTTGGCGAAAACCGGTGCTTCCATTATGGCAGCTATGAAGAAAGCCAATCCGAAGGCTGTTTGGATCATTCAGGCCTGGCAGGCGAGTCCTCGGGAAGAAATGATTGCTTCTCTTAATCAGGGAGATTTGCTCGTTTTAGATTTATATAGTGAGAAACGTCCCCAATGGGGAGATCCGGATTCCATGTGGTATCGGGAAAAGGGCTTTGGCAAACACGACTGGCTTTATTGTATGTTGCTGAATTTTGGAGGTAATGTTGGTTTGCACGGCCGGATGAATCAGTTGGTGAACGGGTATTATGATGCTTGTGCACACACTAATGGGAAAATGTTGCATGGAGTAGGAGCAACCCCGGAGGGCATAGAGAATAATCCGGTGATGTTCGAACTCCTTTACGAACTTCCTTGGCGTGAAGAACGCTTTTCTTCCGATGAATGGTTGCAGACTTACTTGAAAGCTCGTTATGGCAGAGAAGTTTCACCGGAAATAATGGAGGCTTGGCGTGCATTGGAACACACCGTTTACAATGCTCCGAAAGATTATCAGGGTGAAGGAACCATTGAGTCTTTGTTATGTGCCCGTCCGGGTTTCCATCTGGATAGAACTTCCACTTGGGGATATTCCAAACTATTTTATGCTCCCGATTCTACTGCAAAGGCAGCCCGGCTATTTACTTCCGTTGCCGACCAGTATAAAGGAAACAACAATTTTGAGTATGACTTGGTAGACATCGTACGTCAGAGTAATGCCGATAAAGGAAATGTGTTACTTGAAGAAATATCACAGAGCTATGACCGAAAGGACAAAGAGGATTTCCGCAAACAAACACAGCAATTCCTGGACTTGATATTGGCACAGGATCGTTTGTTATCTACCCGGAAAGAATTTTCCGTTTCCTCTTGGTTGAATGCAGCTCGTTCTCTGGGAACTACAGAAGAAGAAAAGCGATTGTACGAATGGAATGCTTCCGCATTAATCACAGTCTGGGGAGATAGCATTGCTGCCAATCAAGGCGGACTACATGATTATTCGCATCGGGAATGGAGTGGACTTTTGAAAGACTTGTATTATCAGCGTTGGAAAGCCTTCTTTGAGCAGAAACAGGCGGAGCTGGATGGGAAGCCTGCAGGACAGGAAATAAACTTCTATGGGATGGAGAAAGCCTGGGCAGAGAAGAGTAAGGCACAGACATTGAAGAACTAAATAAAAGCAAGTGATATATAAGTAATATGCACGTAATATATAGCCGGGTATGAAATATTATCCGGCTATATTTGTCTTAGAACCCTTTCATAAAGAATTTCTAATTTCATTGCTAATAGGAAAATTCTTATATTTGCTGCAACTAATACTTAAACACAATAGTTGCAAATGGAATTTACAGAAGAGCAAATACTGTTGAGAGCTTTGTCACGAGGAGATGAGAAAGCTTTTGAGGTTTTGTTTATGCGTTATTTCCCGAGAGTGAAACGTTTTATATCCGGTTTGCTTCAGGATGATATAACGGCCGAGGACTTTGCACAAGATATTCTCCTCAAACTATGGCAGAAGCGTGAGGAGATGGCAAAAATCGAAAATCTGAATGCCTACCTTTATCGGACTTCCCGGAATGCTGTGTACCAGCATTTACGACATATACTTTTGGTGAATGAATATGGAGAAAAGCAACAGGAGAATCTTTCCCGTCAGCAGAATGAGGGTGCGGGAAACATCGAAGAAAATATGTTTGCCGAAGAATTACTGCTATTGATACAGCATACGGTAGAGCAAATGCCCGCCCAACGAAAAAGAATTTATGAGATGAGCCGTAAAGAAGGCAAAAACAATGATGAGATAGCGCAACTGCTTGTAATAAACAAACGGACTGTAGAAAACCATCTCACACAAGCATTGGCTGATATCCGCAAGATGCTGAAGCACTTTTATCTTTTCTAAATAAAACCACTTCCTATTGACAAAAACTCTTCTTTTATTCTCCTTTCTCAAAAAAAGTAGAAAAAATAGCTTTTAGACTGTGTGTGTATTCTATCTCGTGCATCTTATTAATAAACGGATAAAATCATGAAGAAGAAAAGCATATCAGAACTAATACATTTTTTTGTTCGCCATCCCCTGCAAAACTCCTTGCAGATGAAGTTTTGGCGTTGGCTGGTTTCTCCTGCTGATGCAGAAGATAAAGAAGAAGCTATACAGGAAGAGTGGATGAATATCATCGCTGAACCTGATGAGGCCACCCGGCGTTCATGGTATGAGGTCCGGCGTAAAGCGGGACTTGCAAATCCGATAATAAAACCGCATTGGGAAATCAAACCACTTCTTCGCATTGCTTCTATGATATTAATCCCCTTATTTTCAGTGCTATTATCGTGGTATTATATAAATGATTATACTGATTCTTGCAAATTGGTAGAATATATTGTTCCCATGGGTGAACGGGGAGAATTGACTTTGCCGGATGGGACAAAGGTACAGATCAATTCGGAGAGCAGTATCATTTACCCGAAAGGCTTTCGAGGCGATACACGTACTGTTTATCTTTCCGGAGAGGCGAATTTTGATGTCCATAAGGATAAGAAACATCCGTTTATTGTCAAGACATCTTTGTTATCAGTTCGTGCTTTAGGTACGAAGTTTAATATACAGGCATATTCGGAAGACAGGAAAACGATTACAACTCTTGAAAATGGAAAAGTGCAAATCAATAACCTGCTGGCACCAGACAGCTGTTTTATTCTTACTCCCGGTGAACAACTTGAATACAATCACCTGACTAAGAATTATGAAAAACGAAAAATAGATGTGATGATGGCTTCCGGTTGGACACGTGGTGAATTGAATTTTGTCGATTGCCATCTGGAGGATATTCTGAACACATTGGGACGACATTATAATGTAGAAATAAAGGCAGAACCGCATTTATACACAAATGATTTATATACCATTAAGCTTAGAAAGGGCGAACCTCTTCAAGCAGCAATTCATATTGTAACAATGACCGTCGGAGGTATGGAAAGCAAGGTCACAGACAATAAGGTTGTGATACTGACAGCTGCTTCACCGGCGAATAAGAGTAAGAAAGGAGGTACCCATCCATAAAAAGGTTGGACAAAACTGATCCTTTTGTCCAACCCGAAATAAATACCGTTATCATTTAAAATTTTAGGAAATAGTGAACCTTAAATGTAGTATTCATTTAATATACAAAAGTATGAATTTTAATTCTTATTTTACTATAAAACATACCAGTAATTTGCGTATTTTATTGTTAACCTTATTCTTTATAGTCCCTTTGGGTACTATCTATGGGCAGAATCAGTTGATTACTATTGCCGGAAAAAATATAACTTTGTTGAAAGCTTTTGATGCTATTGAAAGTCAGACTCAATTAAGCATTACTTATAGTCGGACTAAAATAGATGTGAATCGGACATTGAGTGTTGATTTTAAGAAACAAAAACTCTCTATTGTTTTGGATAAGTTGCTCGCGGGAACGGGGTTTACTTACAAGATAGAAAAAGGGTATATCGTTCTGGTTCCCGTACCGGTAAAACAAGAGCAAACGGAAGCAACTTCGAAAAAGATACAAGGAGTGATTGTAGATACGAATGGAGATCCGGTGATTGGTGCCAGTATTCAGGAGAAAGGAGTGGCCGGGAAAGGTACAGTGTCTGATTTGGATGGAAAATTTAACCTGTCAGTTGCGTCAAATGCTGTATTACTGATTTCATATATCGGTTTTCAGTCTCTTGAAGTAAAGGTGGGAAATCGGACAAGCTTGTCTTTGGTATTAAAAGAAGATCATCAGTTGCTGGATGAAGTAGTCGTTATCGGTTATGGAACAATGGAGAAACGTGCTGTGACCAGCTCCATTACTTCCATATCTTCAAAAGATTTAGTGACTGGATTGGGAGGCTCTACCATTGCGACTGCTCTGAAAGGAAAAATCTCCGGTATGAATGTTTCCGAAACTTCCAGTCCGAATGCCTCTGCTAGTTTCCAGCTGCGTGGAGTAGCGTCCATCAATGCTTCCTCTTCTCCTTTGATTGTGATAGACGGAATTCCCGGAGGTGATTTACGTTCTATCAGTCAGGAAGATATTCAGTCTATTGATGTTTTGAAAGATGCTTCTGCCGGTGCCATCTACGGAACAAGAGCAGCCGGTGGTGTCATCTTAGTGACTACCAAGAAAGCAAAAGAAGGTCCCATAACCTTATCATATACGGGCGAACTCTCTACCGAGCAAGTTTCCAGGAGACCGCAGGTCCTTGATCGTGATGCTTTCGTAAGGTTCGGAGTAGGAACAGATTTAGGTGCATCCACCGACTGGTACGGTGAACTTTTGAATGAAGGAGCACTCTCCCAACGCCATGTTGTCAACCTCTCGGGCGGCGGCCATACAGCTAAAATATATGCTACTATTATGGCACAGGATCAAAAAGGTATCGCAATTGGTGACAACCGTAAAGACTATTCGGGGCGCATCAATGCAAATTTTAACCTTCTCGATGATTTGCTGGAAATAGGCTTGCACACAGAATACCGGGAAGCACACCGGGATCAGCGGAGCAGTAGTTCCTATTTCGACATGGCATTGAAGATGAATCCGACGGAACATGTATATGACAGCACTAGTGAAACAGGATATAATGTATTGGTTGGTGGTAGTGAATATTACAATCCTTTAGCAGAAGTAATGTTGAAACAGGCAGATAATGTTGATAAATGGCTGAAGGCGGATGCGACGGTAAAGCTCAATTTGCCTGCCGGATTCTCGGCACAAGCCACTCTTGGCTGGGAAGATCGCCAGTATCAGCAGACACATTATACGTCCGCGTTACACAGAACCTCTTTAAATGGAAGTTATAAAGGAAGAGGATTTCATGCATATAGCAAAACAGTCAATGTCTCTTTTGAACCTACCATCAATTTCATGCGTGTTTTTGCAGACGACCATACGGTTAGTGCGGTAGCCGGATATAGTTATTGGGAAAATAACTCTGAAAACTTTAATATGACTAACTACGATTTTCCTGTGGATGGAGTAGGGGCTTGGGATATGGGGACAGGTAGCTGGCTTTCCGACGGAAAGGCGGCAATGTCTTCCCACAAATATCCCCGTGAACGTCTTATTTCATTCTTTGGCCGGGCGAATTATAGCTATAAAGACCGCTATATGCTTACAGGAAGTGTTCGCCACGAGGGCTCGTCAAAATTCGGAAAGAATCATCGTTGGGGAACATTTTGGGCAGTATCAGGTGGATGGCGTATATCCAATGAGGCATTTCTGCGTGACGTCAGTTTTCTCGATGACCTCAAAGTACGTGTCGGTTATGGTGTGACGGGAAATAACAATTTCTCTGCAGGAGCATCCACAGCCATGTACTCCTCCAATTCAATGTGGCCTTATAACGGTACATGGATTACTTCTTATGGACCGGCTCGTAATGTCAATAATGACTTGCATTGGGAAAAGAAGGCAGAGCTTAACATCGGTTTGGATTATGCGTTTCTGAATAACCGGCTTTTTGGAAAGTTCGATATATATAAAAGAAGAGTTTCCGGAATGTTATACAATATCAGTGTACCCAATCCTCCCGCCGTTTACGAGAAAACGACCATGAATTATGGTAATCTTGAGAATACCGGATGGGAGTTTGAGATTGGCGGAGTGCCTGTTAAAACGAAAGACTTTAACTGGACAACTACCATGCGTCTATCCCATTCTTCTTCCAAAATTACCTCTTTGTGGGGGAATAATACTTACCAGGATCGTGTAGGATTCCCGTCACCGGGAACGAACGGATCAGCCGGAAGAATTGAAGCAGGAACAAAGATCGGAAGCTATTATATCTGGAAATATGCCGGTATCACGGATAATGGAAGATGGCTTCTGTATGATAAGAACGACAATGTGATTCTTAGCGATAAGAAGACCTATGATGACAAGCGGTACATCGGTAATGCTATTCCTGCATTGATGGTATCATGGGATCATACCTTCACTTACAAGAACCTCTCTTTAGGTATCAACCTGCGTAGCTGGATCGATTTCGACGTGTTTAATACCATAAATATGTACTATGGACTTTCTGAAGTAGCAGGCCAGAACGTTCTTCGCAATGCGTACATTGACAACCGGCACATCAAAGAAGTAAAGCAGCTTTGCGATTACTGGCTTGAGGACGGCACTTTCTTAAAGATAGACGCCATTAGTCTGGGATATTCTCTTAACATGAAAAAGTGGCAGAAATATATAGATAAGATTGATCTTTACCTGACCGTCCGGAATGTGGCATGTTTCACGAAATATTCAGGACTTAATCCGGAAGTGAATGTCAACGGACTGGACCCTGGTTATGAATGGTTTAATAATATTTATCCTGAAACTCGTAGATATACCGTTGGTATGAAAATCCAATTCTAATATTAAAGTACCTATAAACTAATAAAATGATATGAGACGAAATATTTTAATCATTATCTCCTTCCTCACCCTTCTGGTGTCATCCGGTTGTACAAATCTGGATGAGAAGTGGTATTCCGAAGTCACTCCGGACACTTATTTCACGTCTAAGGAAACTGTTTATTCTTTCTTGGTACGCTCTTTCACACATTGGCGTTGGTTTCACGGATTCGACCGTGCCATTCTTCAAGAATGTACAACAGATGAGATGTGTGTCACACAAAAAGGAATACATTACAATGATGTCAGATATTCCCAACTGCAGCATCACGACTGGACACCTCTTCACCCCAACAACGAAGAAACCTGGCGTGGGGTAGGCATGGGAGTGGCAATGGCTTTAGCTTGTAAGGAAGACTTATCCGGTGTGGATTATGTATCACTGGGCATGACGGAAGAATTGAAAGCAGATCATCAGATGCAACTTCAGACATTGGTTGCCTATTTTTATCTGCGGGGACTTGATTTCTATGGGGGTATGCCTATTTACCGGCGCTCTACTACCGAGGAAGTTCCACGTTCCACTGCACGCGAAACCTTTAATTATGTGGAAGAACTGTTGCTTGCCGCTATTCCCAAATTAGAGAAAAAAAGAGCAGATATGCTGGAAGAAGGCTATTTACGTCAAGGAACTGCCGCCGCCCTTCTTGCTCAATTATATTTTAATGCGGAAGTCTACATGGGAGAGAACCGTTTTGCTGAATGTGCGCAGGTCTGCCAGGATCTATTAGATGGCAAATACGGTTATTACGAATTGGAGGAAGACTGGTTCGGTCCTTTCACTTTCGACAATAATAAATCTAAGGAAGTAATGTGGTCTGTTCAGTCGCAATATGCAAAAGGCACTTTGTTTCAATGGCAGTTCGAACGCTATAATCATTATAATGCAAAGAACTATTTTGATCTAAGCGGCTATTCTTCTACTAATGGTATGCATCTTCAGCCGTCTCTTAAACCCAATGGCGATCCCTATACGGATAAGCTTGGGCGACCTTTTGCCAAATTCAACAATAAAGATCTTCGTAAAAAATTGTACTTGTATAAAGGGAATGGAAAATACGAAGGAATGTTCCTTTATGGAAAATTACAGCGTACATCAAGAAGTGGTACAGAGGTGAAGTGTACGGGACTGTACGAATATCCAGGTGAGGTTCTTGAATTTGTCGATCAGGTGGCACAATTCAAGAAAGTGAAAGATGGAGAATATTCTTCAGTGAATGAGCTTCCCTCCAATATAAGTACCGGGGAAGAGAATTCCGGAATACGTTTGTGCAAACTACCGGTTCCCGACAATATCGACAAAACCATTGCTTTTAATCCGGATTATCCGGTTATTCGTTTTGCTGAAATCTATTATATGCTTGCTGAATGTAAATATAGAAGCGGCTATAAAAAAGAAGCAGCCAATCTTTTCAATGAAGTGCGTAAACGCAATTTCGAGAATAAAGCCGATCCTGATCCGGTGACCGAAACGAATATCGACAAGTACCGGATTCTTGATGAGTGGATGGTCGAGTTTCTGGGTGAACAGCGTCGTCGTACCGATCTTCGTCGTTGGGGGTTGTATACAACAGGTTCCTGGTGGGATCATAAACCTACTAACGACGATCATTATGAGCTTTTTCCTATTCCGGAAAAGTCAATTTCTGTCAGCAATGTCTTGAAGCAAAATCCGGGATACGGAGGCGGCAATGAAATGACTAAAGAAGAAGCCGGTATCTATAGTGTGAAACAAATCGATTAATCAACTATTAAAGAATAATATAATGAATAGCAAGATATTTTTTTTAGGAGCCATCATGTTGCTGCCTACATTCGCAAGTTGCCAACAAGAAAAGCCTTTTCCTGATGATGCAGTAGATAAAGTGTATGAATACCTTCCGGAGTGGCAGGCAGGTTATTTGGATATTCATCAGATTAGTACCGGAAGAGGTAATGCAGCCTATCTTATTTTTCCAGATGGGACTACCATGTTATTGGATGCAGGAGATTTAGGAGTACATTCAGGCACACAGGAAATTATGAAAGCAGTGCCTAATGATTCTAAGCGGCCTGCCGAATGGATTGCTCAATATATAAAACATTTCTCATTGCCATTAAAAAATAACGGAGCACTTGATTATGCCTTGCTCACTCACTTTGATACGGACCATATCGGACAGAATGGAAAACTGGCAATCGAAAAAGTAGGACTGGATTACAAACTTACCGGAATCACTCATGTTGGTAATCTTCTCAATATTTCCACTTTGATAGATCGTGGTTATCCTACTTATGATTATCCGACAGCAGCTAAAGTCTCTGGTGCTCATATCTCAAACTATAAATTATATGTTGCCGCTCGTGACAGGGAAGGTAAAAAGAATGAGGGATTTGTAATAGGAAGCAATAGTCAGATCAAACTCTTGAAAGATCCGGGCTCTTATCCTACATTCGAAGTACGTAATATCGTGGGTAATGGTAAAATTTGGACAGGTAGCGGAACAACAGCCAAAGAGCTTGTGCCTTCTACAGCCTCTTCAAGTGAACAGTTGAACGAAAACCGTTGCAGTTGTGGAATTCGTATCACATACGGTAATTTTGATTATTTCTCCGCAGGAGATATTCTGGGCGTAGAAAAAGCACCGGAATGGTTTGATATAGAAACGCCGGTAGCCAGATTGCTCGGTGAGACGGATGTGGTTGTTGCCAATCATCACGCTTATTCTGATGCTATGTGCGATACCTACATTTCCCAAGTGAAACCACAAGTCTATGTAATTCCCGTATGGGATTACTATCACCCTCAACCGGCAACGTTGAGCCGGATGCTGTCTCAAACTCTTTATCCTGGTGAACGGTCGGTTTTTGCTGCCGGTATGGTAGACAGTAACAGGAGCAGACTGGGTGAAGACGGCTTGAAGATAAAGCCTGCCGGACATGTTGTTACGCGTGTTTATCCGGGTGGAGAGAAGTTTCAGATCTTTGTATTAAATGATCGGAATGAAGCTTATGAGATACTATATAAAACAGGTGAGATTAAATCTAATAATTGATGAACATGAAAATTAAAGATTCAATAGTCTGGACAGCTTTTCTGGCTGTGATGGCAATCATAATGTTTCCGTCATGCTCTGACGAACATGAAGCCGGTATATTGGAAATAACAAATAATGAGATTATTCTTCAGGCGGAAGGTGATCCGGTTCAGGTGGAGGTGAAGTCCAATACCGAGTGGCGAATTGATTTTGTAGAATCAACCTGGTTCTCTACGGATATACGTGGAGCCCAGTCATCAAGAACTTATTTCACTGTGACTTATGATGAGAATATCAGTGATTCCGAACGTTTCTGTGATATTCGTGTGTTTACGAAAGATGGTAAGACTGCGGATGTAATCAAGATAAAACAATTATCCCGTTATCCATTTATTGTTCCTGCCAGTGATAAGATGGAGCTGTTTACTAAAGGAGGTGAATATGAAATGGAAATCTCTACCAATGTGCCCGAAACGGATATCGTTATTACGCCAACGGTGAACTGGGTGCAGGAGTATAGGATAAGTGATGGAAAGCTTTATTTTAATACGGAAACAAATTCGCAATCACCCCGTACAGGAAGTATTGTGTTGAGTTATGACGATCAGTACCAGCGTAAGGTCACGGCTACCATTAATCTCTCGCAAGCATATTCTGAATATGCGAATGCGGAACTTGTCAGTTATCCAACCGTACATGGTTATGCTGTCGGTGGAATTACTAACAATGTATATGTTGAAGGAACCATCGTAGCCAATGGCACTTCGAAGAACTTCCCGAGCAATCGCTATGTCATTCAGAATGAGGCAGGAGAGACAGTTGTGTTTGAGTCCGAATCTTTAATTACGTTTGCACAATTTGCCAAAGTGTCATTGTGTCTGAAAGATGGAATGATAAGAGAAGAATCAGAGGGTAGCTTTACTTATAGACTGATTAGCGGTATCACTGCTGCCCACGTAATCAGCTCGGAACTTTCTACCTTCACAATTCCTGAAAGAACGATTGCTGAACTGGTTCTTCGTCAAATTTGGTGGTACTTCTTCTATTGTGAATAAATAATCTTCG
>OJNK01000909.1_pt1 | contig 16544 bp, 15 predicted proteins | sample 1597811 | NCBI WGS metagenome assembly OJNK01 (sample SAMN00265073, study PRJEB22529) | human gut metagenome
AAGTGCCAGAGCATCCCTGCCCTTAACTTTTATTTGTTCAACAAGTCTGTATACGTTAGCAATATTTGCATTTTCAAGTGTGATTTTCATGTTTTCCTCCCAAATTAAAAGCGCCAGCCTATGCCGTCGCTTTGAGTTCATCGATTTCAGTTTTCATTTGTGCCAGCAGTGGCAAGAGTGCTGCCGCGATCCGGTCGTACTGGATCCCTTCAAGCTCACCATCTGGCCCACGGACAACCAGATCCTCAAGACCGGCAGCTTCCAAATCCTCGGCAATCAGGCCAAAGTTTGTCTGTGGTAACTCTTTTTGCTCGCCGCTTGCATATCGCTCCATGGCTGCCTTGTCCAGCCAGTGAGCGTTTGGCACGGTCAGCAACCGCTCTGCCAAATCGGTCGACCGGGTTCGCTCGATGTTGACCTTGTACTTGCTGGCAGACGTGCTGCGGACGAGAGCACCATCAGAAGCAACAAATACGTTTGGAGATGATGAAGTCGTCATATCGTAGACCGAGCGTATATGCACGTATTCTGCATCAATAACAATCCGGTTTTTTGGCCCTTTGTTCCAGGTAGGCGCGTTAGTTCCGATATATATTGCAGGCTGAGATGAAAATCCATTGACCTCATATTTGTCTCCACCATCAATTTGCACCAGTGTTCCTTGTCCGTTTAGGTAAAACCAGCCCGTGTCGCTCATCATGAGTGACGGCGGAGCCGCTATCACGGTCGATGGCCAATTATCCTTGTGAATGCCGAGTGTTAGCACATGCTTACCTTCGATTAAAAGGCCTTGTCCAACAATAGCTTGGTTAAATCCGATTTTACCGTAGTCAGGCACAGCTCCATCACCACCGCCCATCAATGATGCCCACATACTTGACGTCGACAGATATAACTCTCCTTGTGTGAACAGCATTCCTTTAACGCCATCGCCCTGAGCAAACGTTCCATTGTCAATATTAATGTTTAACAACCCATTAGTTGACTTAATTGATCCTTTCTGAAACAGAACTTCACCAGTATTCAAATTGATGGCCAAGTTAGCGCCAGAAATCGTGCCAGTCACAATAGCTGATGCGTTCAGGTTGATCACGTTGAGATTGGCCGCATTCAACGTCCCGGTGGTGATCTTGTCAGCAGACAAACTTGCGATCGCTGCTGAGGGGATGAAGGCATTGCCTGTAAAGACAACTGTTGGTGCATCTAGAACAAGCTTGCCGCTTTGAATCAAAGTGCGGATGGCTTCCAGATTGATCTGACTAAGCACATCGTTTTTGGACACACGGAGATTAATCGCATCTTGCAGCTGGGTGATCTGGCTGTCGGTGCCTGATTGTACGTCAGGTGTTGCCATTGAACCTAGCTCTACCTTTGGCTCAGCAAAGAACAGATAGGCGGCATCGCCAGATGTATCGACCATGCCATTGTTATCAATGCGGATAAACGCTTCATCATAGTCACCACTGTTGAATATCGCAGAGTATGACAATGTTTCAGAAGGACTTAGCTTTTGATTATTAATCAGCAACTGGAAAGTATCATAATCCTTAGCCGATCCTCGCCTGCGCATCATCACGAAGATGTCCAAACCAACCGTATTCCAATTGGCAAAAGCTTTGAGACTCACGGTGTATGCCGTGTTTCGCGTTACTTTGAAGCGATTGGTGGATACTGTCCGCTCTCTGGCATCAGTGCTCTTGATGCTAAAGAGCGTTTGCCCACCGCCAGCATAAAAGGCATGCGAAGTGATATTCAAGTAACCGGTATCGATCCAGCCTAACTTGCTAACATCTTCCGGATACATACTATTCAAAATCAGATTAGGATTACTAAGACCACTAACAACGCTAGTCCACTGACTCGCAAGCTGCGTCTGTTGAAGTTTAAGACCGTTAATTCGATCCGTAGCCGTGGTTTGGAATCCTTGCAGTGTCTGCAAAGCAGTCGTTGTTTGGCCTTGATAATTAGCCACTGTCGATTGAATCCCGTCAACTGTGACTTTGAGGCTAGCCACTTTTGCGTCCGCATAGTCCGCAGAATCCTCTGGAGCAGGCGAATAAACCGGAACCGTTGGCCCTTCAGCTAATTCAGCTTCAACCATATACATGTCAGCCGGATCAGTAGCGTTGTAACCGCCATTCATATCGAAACGAACATAACCCAGTGTCTCGCCGGGATTTGTGTGAAAGGTGGCTGTTGCTCGCTTAGTTCCTGATGTTGATAACGTGATCGCATTCATCAGTAAATGGATCTTGTCACGATCGTAATTGTCACCAGCATCACCAGGTGAAGTGGCATCTGTTCGGCCCAAGAAGTAAACCGTGATCGATTTGACATTGTAGTTGTGAAAGCCAAGAAACTGAAAGTTGTAATCTGTGTCCGGCTTGACCGCGACAACATCAGACCGCAGATGACCATCCCAGCTATCCGTAGTCGTTAATTTGATCAAATTGTCCCGACCATTGTGGTAAAACGGGTGCGTTGACAACTTTACGATTGTCGTGGCGCTACCCCAACTTGTTCGAGTCCAATGAGCTAAATTGATCATATTTGAGGTGTTGAGCAACAAGTTTCGATTGCCGAATTTCAAAGCATCAACCTTGCCAGAAATCGAGCTGAACTGGGCATTAAACTGACTGGCAGTCGCCGTGATCTGTCCCTGCGTCCACGACTGTGTGGCATATGGCGTCAACAGCCCAGTCACATCATTCTTGGTCATCGTTAAAGACAACCGATCATTTGCAACCTTGAGATCAGCACGCAGTTGATTGACTGACCCATTGATGGTGTTAACGACACTTTGATCGGCTTTAAGTTGCAATCCATCGGCAGTCTGTTGAGCCAGCGTTTGCGCTGCGGTGACTTCGCCCGACAACTTGTTTATGTCCGTCTTGGTCGCCAATGTTGCAATCGTTCCTGCTAAATCATCGGTTTTAGTGACCAATGTAGCCACTGTCGTCTTCTGATCTGTCGCCGTCTCAAGGGCTGAATTTGCGGTCGCCAAGGCGGTTTTCGCATCAGATGCTGCTGACACTGCTTGTGTTGCAAGAGCATTGGCTGAGTCGGCTGCACTTTTAGCAGCCTGTGCAGTCTGATTGCTCATTGAAGCCAACTGTGTGCTGCTGTTTGCTTTATCCACAGCATCATTGGCAGCTTGTTCGGCAGCGGCAACATCCGCGATCGCGGCGTCGACCTTCTTCTGAACCTCGGTGCCAAAAGCGTCACCGGTTTCGGCATTCCATTGGCCATCATGAAAGAGCCACATAATTGTCCCGTTGGTAGTCGTTTGATAGTATACGTCACCGGTTTTACCAGCAATATTCAGATCGACCGGCGACTGATCTCCCCAGCCTGTTGAATTCATGCCATTTGCTGCCTTCGTAATCACGACCTTATCAACTAACTCAATCTGTGACTTGATCTCGTTGACCTGGCTACTGAGATTGCTATATGCAACATCTGGCCGCGATGTACTGTCATACGTCTGTGTTAGATAGCTATGATTTGACGGTTGCCAGGTATATCCAGTCAAACGCGCTCTCACATCAATACCATCAAGCTTGTGCGTGATGGTGACCGTATCGCCTGGCAACACAGTGGTAGTGATGCTTAAATCCTTGTACTCTTCAGTATTTTCAAGCAACGCCACATTCAACTTGTACGTCCACTGGGCCTCATCAATATGACTTTCGGAGAACTCTTTCGCAGCGGCAGCACGAAGTAACTCGTACGCTTCTTGAACCGGAACAGCACCTTCTTGATCCCCTGTTGCCTGTGTTTCGTCAATGGCCTTGATGTCCTGATAGGTTTTGGTGCCAATCTTCGGCTTGCGATAATTGCCTAACTTGGGGCTGTCAACATACAACTCAGGTAGTAAAAGACCATTGTAGCCTTCTGGTAGCAGTCGCGTAATGATGCCACTACTGTCCTTGGTCGCTTCGTATCCGGTCAAGTTGTGTGCATATTCAAAATGAACACCACGATCTTTCCCTAGACGAGGGTTGACGCTGAAACTAAAGTCCTGCCAATCGAATTCACCACCCCAGCGGTTAAGAAACGAGTTGTCATCCGTTCCCAAAAGTGCCTTGATGATTGACATTCTAACCAGCCGTGCATTGGTTACATTTCCGATTGTTGACAGAACTTTAAAGCCGGTTGGATAGTTGGCAGCGTGCATGATCTGATCAAGTGCGCCCTGGCCATCCTTGTCAACGATGTTGGTGTCCGCGATGAAATCATCGTTAAGATCCCAGAACACGTGATAAGCAGTGATGCTAAGATGACCCATGGACTTGATCACTTGCGCGATTCGAAAAGCAGCCTTGCCCCCCGGAACTGGCACGCGCACGATATTTTCAGCCACGAGGTCTCCAGCATGTTCGCTAAACATCGGATAATCGAACGTCAAGGTGAACTTCGCGTTGAGCTGCCAAGTGACGATATCATTGCTGATGTCGTCCAAAGCATAGCCGTGGTGACTGAAATCAGTCTGGTCACGCGGATAGAGTTCAATATCGGTACTCATACATAACACCACCTAGGTTGCACTGTGATACTTGTGACGCCGGTCAAAATGACATGATTGACACCTGGCACAAAGAGCGGCCAATCACCCGCTGTCGAGGTTGTGATATCCTTGTCAGCCATGGTCGCCGTGTGTTTAGCACAGTCGAGAGTGGCAGGCGCTGTCAGGCTGTCGATTGAGAACTGGTTCGTGTTCACGGAGATCTTGACTGTTCCGGACCCTGACACGGTGAGCAACGGTTCCGCTGCCACGTTACCGGGGTTCACGATGTCAAAGTTAGCCTTGAACGTCTTTGGATCAGTCATCTGATACTCAAGCGGATCCAAAGTGAAGCTGGGCTTGTAGGAGCCACTGACCTCCACATCGTCTACCGAAAACTCGCCGATCGTGACTGACTTGATGAGCCGATAGAAGTCGGGGTCATCACTCAACACTAGCTTCGACGCGGATTGCAGTAACTGCCGTGTCTTCCGCCATGACTGGTTGAGCGTCTTGAAGTCCACGAGTTGTAGTTCTGGTGACCAAGTAATATCCTTCCAACCCCGTTTCTCGGTTAATGAACCACTCAAACGGCCAGGCACGTCTGTGAACTTCACATCGCGCTGAGCTGCGGGAATGTTTGGCTTCTTGGTGACCAACGTCCCCGGCACAGACTGGGCCAGAGATTGACCGTCCAGAATTAATTCAACCATCCGTCATCAAAGCCTCCTTCCATAGCTAAAGTTTTGAGTTGCATCCTGCTGTTTCAAGTAGTCCGAGGTGTATGGACCGGTGATAGTCGCAAACGTGCGGCCATCCACCTGCAGCGTAATTGGTCCCTGGGATGGCATATGAGCCGCAATAGCTGCACCCATCTTATTCCACGTATCATCGTTCAGCGGAATAACGCCCTCCGGCCCAGCTTCGCCACCAACCTGTGCCCGGCCATTGTTATTGGCAAACATAGTCGGCTGCGTCATAATGCCACCTTGCGCGTACCAGTCAATACCCAAATGAGGGATAGATCCATGCAAAAGATCACCAACAGACCAACCACTGGGTTGGATGCTGAAATGCGGCATTGGAATATGTGGCCAGTTGATACTGAAGTTGAAGAAACCTCGAATGGCGTCAATCGCTCCTCGAACGATATCTTTTGCAGTATTGATTGGCCCAGAGATTGCATTTTTGATACTGTCCCAGACGTTAGATGTCACAGAACTAACCGCATTCCAAGCACTTGAAACAGCATTTCTAATACTTCCCACAACATTTGAGATAGTCGATTTAATGCTGTTCCACACATTTGATACTGCACTTTTGACACTATTGAAAATGTTTGAAGTAGTCGAACTAACTGCGTTCCATGCATTAGATACAACTGACTTGACTGCATTAACAACATTTGAAACGACATTCTTGATATTGTTCCAAATGCTTGAAACAACACTTTTAACCTCGTTGAACACACTAGAAGTAACACTACTAATGGAATTCCATGCACTCCGGATCACGTTACCTATGCTGGCTAGGATTGGCCCAAAGAATGATTTAATACCATTCCAAACATTGGTGATGATACCCTTAATTAAATTCATTGCGGTCGTAATAATGGTCTTCCAGATATTGAGATACGTACCAATAATGACAGCAATAGCGGTAATCGCCACCGTAAAGATTACTTTGATTCCGTTCCATAAAGCAGAAAAGAAGGACTTAATACCGTTCCAAATTGACTTAATGACATTTGCAGCGGCTGTAAAAGCTGGCTTCAAAAAATTGGTAATGGCATTAATCGCAATCGTGAAGATTCGCTTGATGCTTGTCCACAACTGCTTAAAGAAACTGCTCAATCCGGTCCATAGATTCTTAGCAAAATTCACAACACCTGTCCAAGCACTCTTCAACCAAGTAATGAAATTCTGCCATACCTCTTTGCCTGCTTTAGTTTGAGTAAAGAAGTATCCTAACGCAGCAACAACAGCTACTATGGCGGCAACAATTAAAGTAAATGGATTCATTCCCATTGCCAAGTTAAACGCCTTCTGCACTGCAGTACTTATCTTGGTAATATTATTGAATTCTTTCATAACGTTCACGACATTGTTAATCGTCTGTACTGTTTTGAAGGCTGCAAAAAAGACCCCCACAGAAACAGCAAGCGTCTTAAATGCAGTCGCATGATCTTGAATTGTTTTCAAAGCAGACACGACAAGCTTAAATGCTCCAACAACACCGTTAGATAAAGTATTAATCATGTTAGTCAGATTAGCCTTGCCAAGCGATGTGATAATGTTCTGGATGCCTGTCACAATATTGGCTTCTAAATTGCCAAATGCCCCCTCGAAGGTAGCCGTGGATGCAGCTGCATCTTTAGCAGCTTTAGTCATCCCAAGATCAGAGATGGCTTTATTGAACTCACCAGCGCTGATCTCGCCTTTTTCCATTGCATCGCGAAAGTTACCTGTGTAGGCACCGTTTTTCTTCATTGCTTCTTGCAACTTACCACTGGCACCGGGGATTGCATCAGCTAGCTGATTCCAATTTTCTGTCGTTAACTTACCGGCTCCAGCGGTTTGAGTCATCACCATAGCCACACTCTTGAAAGTATCGGCATTCCCACCAGCCTGAGCATTGAGATTACCAGCAGCTTGTGTCAGGCCAGTATAATCTCTCACCCCATTAGCAGCCAACTGTGCGGTTGTATTGGATACGGTTGCTAGATCATAAACTGTCTTATTGGCATAGTCCTGAACAGCCTCACCTGCTTTTTTGATGTTTTCCTTGCCAAAACCCGCGAGCTTCATCGTCGAGTCAAACTTGTTCATTGAGTCCGAAGCTTCTATCCCTTCACTGACAAGTTGACCGATACCCCCAGTCACTGCAGACACAGCATTAGATGCAGCTCCTGCAATTGCTCCTAGGGAAAGTTTCTCACGCAGTGTCCCAAGTGCACCACTACTGGCTTTTGATTTCTCACCAAGACCAGACATTTGGTTTTCAAGATTTGCAACAGATGTCTTAGCGGTGTTCAGCCGAGTTGCCATTTGGTTAGCCTCAGCTGAGTTTTTTCCGTAAGCGGTGACCGTTTCCTTCAACTGTTGCGTCAAGTTATCAACTTTTTGCCGAGACAAGTCTATTTGTTCCGACAATTGCCGTTGTGCGGCAGCTGTCTTCTTCGACTCGGAAGCATTATCACCTAGTTGGGCATTCTCCAGTTTAGCCGATGAAGACGCGAGCTTAAGCTTAGAATCAAGCTCGCCCTCTTCCTGCTGCAGGTTACTGATATGATCTTTGGCATCGTTAGCTTTGGAACCTTGCTCACTGAGTTGGCTGTTAACTTGATCAAGAGCACCTTTCAGGTTATTTTCAACCCGTTGTGCATCCGCAACCTTGCCGACGAGCCGATCAAATGATGAGCCAGATGTTTCACCACGATCCTGCATCGTCTTCAATTGTTCAGACAGAATTTGCGTTCTTTTAGCAGCAGCTTCGGATTGAATTTGCAATTTCTGTTGTTCAGCAGCCAGTTTCTGAGTCGAACTAGCATTCTCATCCATAGACGATATCTGGGCTCGATACTCCTTTGCGGCCGTGTTCATCACGGCGTTAATGTCTTTCACTGTGTTAGCAAACTGTACTTGACCATTCATCTTGAAATCAAGAACAACGTTTTGAGTTTCGTCAGCCATTATTTTCCTCCTTTCTTAATTAGTTAAAAAATGGAATATCGTCCAGTGTGACCTGTTTCCGAATGGGCTTAGGTTTCTCTTTGTAGATGCCATCAGGATTATTAATCTCGATATAGATTAGATATTGTTTCAGCCACAGATTAGGCGTTAATTTCATGAATTCTTGAAGCGAGTATCCCATCAGCGCTTTCGCCACATACAAATAAAAGGCCCAGGGGTAATCGTTATCCTCCTGGGCCTCATCTTCCTGTTGTGGCGACTTTATTTTTTTATGTCACTTAGTTGGAAGTTCTGCTCATTTAGAATATCCATTGCCTCTTGAATAACACTAGGAATTTCCGAAAAGGGAATAGCACGGTTCATCTCATCAAAGGTAGTTTCCGTACCTCCACCGACAAGTAAGCCGTAAACAAGCGCCCAAATGAGTTTCATGGTTTTCTGATCGCGATGAATCACTTTCCGTTTGAGCATAATATTCAAATCCTTCTCGAATGTTTTGTAGCCTTGCCCATATGCGGATTCAATAGCGTCAATTGAGGCAAAAGTGAACGCTGCAGGTACCTTTGCACCTTGAATCGTGATGAAATGATTGTCTCGGAGCCTAACTAGATCAGAGAGCTTCGCCATATTCCTTTGTCCTCCTAATTAGCAATAATCGTTAATTCCCCGCCTTGTTTGGCAATCGTCTTAACTGATTGCGGGGCTACACTTTTGGGATCGGTTTTTGTTTTGCGATCGTTTCAAGCTGTTCTGGAGAAAAAATAACCTGCTTGAAAAAGTCGTCAACAGTCAGGTCAGCACTGTCTCGGGCTGAATTATAGCGTGAGTAGTAAATACTCGAATTACGCAAACCACCTGCGTTGTAGACGACATCAGGGTTGACTTCCTTGAATGACTCTTCAGAAGTTGCATGAGTTTCATTAACAGCAGGGTTAAGTGTACAAGACGTCAACCAGATGCCATCATGCTGTCCATTGGCCAACCATGTGTCAAAACCAATTGCAAACTCTGGCATTGATTGTGCAAGTGTGGATCCAAACTCGACCCCATGCTTCGCTGCGATGCCTTTCATTGCATCCAGAACTGCAATTGGCATCCCGATGTGGGTGTGTGTCACTTCAATACTGGTTTCTTGCGTGATTGTCCCGAACTTTTTACCGCTGGCATAAATGTCGTTCGACTTTCCGTTCCCTTTGAAGGCAATCTTTTTGATGTTCGGGATCCGGATAACACTTGTATCGAAGACCGGATCAGTAGATGCCGTCTCATTTTGCTTTTTCATAGCGAAAAACATATCGCCAATAGTGAGCTCTAGCTCAATATCGTTTGCTTTGCTTGGTTTATCAGACATAGCGATTCCTCCTATTTTTTCAATGCATCCATGACCGGTTTGACCATAGTCTGCATAATTGTATTTTTGTTGGCAGCAAAGGTGTTGTGAACATAATTGCGTGCCCTGATTCCTTGATGGTTCTTGGGACTTGTCCCATGCTCCAGAAAGAGCCACCAAAATGCATTTCCAAACGTCACTTGGATGTGATCGCCCTTGTCAACAACCTGTAGCTTATCTCTTAACGTCCCATAGGTTTGTGCGAGCGGAGCGTTAGGTTCACTTGGCAACTCGGGCCGGAGCTTGTCAGCAAATTGACTTGCTGCGGCAACAAGCCCTTCTTTCGACACTGACTCATCTACTTTGATACCACTGAGATACTTGGCCATTGTTTCAAAACCGTTGTTATTGACCACCCGCAATCACCTCGATGTACGTGTACAAATCCGTGATAGTTTCATCATTTTCATCGCCCGGAATGCCTCTGAATGATTGGAACGGGACATCATCAAACGTCTTGATGAACGGCAGTAGCTCGTCTTCAACGCCCTTTGTGTACAAAGACACCTGATACTCATTCACGATTAACCGTGTACCCGTGCTGGCTACTAGACGCTGAGTGTTTGTATAGGTGTATATCCAGTACGGATACTTGGCCGTCCGTGGTGCAACGTCTCGATAGACCGCACCCAGTTGCTTGAGTCTGGCCAGAAACTCGTCAAATGTGATCAACATAGTCCAAACTCAACTCCATTCTTTGATTGTCGGGCGTCTCGTAGATTCGTGTGATTTTGTAATCAGTTCCTCGGATCCGGACACGATTCCCACCCTGAGTAATCGACATATCCCGACGAATCAAAATGCGCAAGACGACATCCTGCTTGTTCTGCTGCGCGAGATATTTTTCAGTTGAGGTGATCCCAATGTCGGCGTAATACAAGACCCGCTTGTCTTCCCACGTTTGTTTTGGACGGTCGTGTGCGTCAACGCCGTCCTTAAGTTCCAACAGTGTGGCTATCCACCTGAGTTGGTTCGTTAGATTGACTGTCTGGGTCATCTGTTCTCACCTCCAAGTAGAAGATCGGCTCCAAGGCTTCAAGTGCCGCCGCTAGATCGTCACCGGCAGATCGATTGTCATTCATCACGGTAGCAACCATAAGCTGCAAGTATTTCACGCTATGGCCAACTTTACGCTGGACATACTTGTCAGCTGCGTCCAGATAGAATTGCAACATGGAAGGGTCCATGTCATCTTCCAATCGGATGTGTTGTTTTAAGAGATCTAACAAGGTTGGTTCTTCTTCAGATTTCTCGTCAGCCATCTTTGATCACCGCCTATCCTAGACTAGGTGGCGTTGTTGGCACAGTTGCGCCAGGTGCATCAATCGGATCACTGGCCACTGAAGACAGTGTCTTGGTGTTGTCTGTATCAAAAACAACCTGATAGTCACCATCTTTGACGACTGTCCCATCGGCCAGGCCGGTAACGTCAACTTCACCAGTGCCCTTATTGCCGACAGCAACCACCTTGCCTTTTTGGAGTGCCTTTAAGAATTCGGCGCTCCGATCTGGTGTATCAGCCATGTTCTAGCTCCTTTCTACTTTGCTGTTAACTTAACCCCGCCCTTGATTCCTTCAGACTTAACTGATTGCGGGGCTACACTTTTGGGCCTGCTGTGAGCAATGCTGCCCCCTTGGTTGTTAAAAGACCTGCGTCAGCAATTGCATAGGCACCATAATCAGTGGAACGTCCCTTGACGTGGTCTTCTGTTGCTACTGTGAGTGCTTGGTTAATGTTAACAACGACTGTATCTGCCACATCCGCAATCAGGACGTCCCCATCATTGACACCAGCATCCGGTTTCACAACTAAACCAAGAATGCTACCAACGCCTCCATTGATTGGGCTAGCAATAAACAACGGACGACCTTGACCATCAACGATGTTTGCCAATTGATTCCAAATGGTTTTGCTATTTGCATAAACTGCTGCCTTGCCAGCAAAACTAGAGTGGATCTTGGCCATGGTGCTAGTGATATCCTTATATGCGATTTGATCCTTATAAGTGGCAACTTGTGGCGTCCCTTTTTCGGCCTTCAATGCAGTCTCAATGCCTAGCGGTGAATTTTTACCATCGCCTTGATGAATCGCAACACCAAGCGCAACACCCAGACGATTCCCAAGCTCTTGAGTCAAGAAACTGATGAAGTCCTCTTCAGACATGCTCTTCATCTTCCAGGACACGGTGGCGACTTTATTCAGCTCGTAACCTTTAAGCACCAATTGACTGAATTTATTTTGCTCATCATCAGCCTGCGTGTTTTCGTCAACCCACTGAGCATCACCAGAAACAATGCCATCGTGCTTGTTGATGGTCAGCGTGCCAGAAACGTTGAATTTCTTGGCATCAGCGAAGGCTGGATATTGTTCTTCTGCGATCTTCCAGATGCCAGCTGCCACAGTGTTAGGAATCAAGGTCGGAGTGTTCCCCGTTTGGTGAGAAAATGGTGCGCCATTAAGGCGCGCGTTTTCCTTATCGAATACAGCCTGCTCTGCAGTATTGAGAGTGTGACCCAAAAGCGTTTTAGCCCATACCTTGTCATAAGTCGGCTTTGTTTTGGCAACAGTGTTCAATTTGGTGTTTTCAAGAGACTTTCCAACACCAACAATGTCGTTGGCTGGTGCTACCTGAGCCAAGGTGATTGGCGCATGGTCATCCAGGGCTGCCAAGTTGGCTTGGTCTTTTGTTTGCTGATCCCACTTTGCGTCCAAATCCTTCACGGACTTCATTGCTTTGTTGGCATCCTCAGACTTCCCCTTATCGATTGCGGTGCGAGCATCGTTCATCAGAGCTTCGCGTTGCTTCAAGTATTCTTCTTTGTTCATGAGGTTATTCCCCTTTCAAATTTAAGAGATTGTATTCTGCATTCAAAAGCGCCATCTGATCATCATCAGACGGCGCTTTTTTTAGTGCTGTTGTGTTTCGGAAGTGTTTCATTTGGTTCAGCGTGGCAAGACTTGGAATCTTATTCAGGCTAGCAGTCATGATCATTTTCCCTGGCTTCTCCGCATTGTCAAACATCATCTTGTCAGCAAACCCTTTTTCAATGGCTGTCTGCGGATCCAGCCAGTAAGTTGAATCCATCAAGTCAAGGATTTCTGTTTGAGATAGACCCGTCTTGGCCATATAGGCATTAGCTATTGCTATGTTTGACTTCTTTAACGAGTCCGCAGCATTCTGCATGTCATGATAGTCACCCATCTGTCCACTGGAGACATTGTGGATCATCATCATCCCTGCAGGTGACACGGCTACGACATCACCCGCCATCGCGATCAAAGATGCAGCGGAATATGCCACACCCACAACGTTCACATTGACCGGCCCTTTATAAGCACGAAGCATGGTGTAAATTTCAGAGCCGGCATCGAGAATTCCTCCACCTGAATTGATCTCAACGGATAAGTCATCACCATTAGCCTTGTTAATTAGATCAGAGACGCTTTTAGGTGAAGCATAGTCATCGCCAAATAGATCGTAAAGCCATCCGTAATCATTAGTAACGATGTCACCTTTAATCGGTACCACTGTCGTCATTATCATCACCTCCCTCCGTTGGATCAGGGGCACCGTCGCTACCAGTTGCTGAAGGCACTGTCCCTGTATCCTTTCGGAGTAACATCTTGTCGCCATCCGGAACTGGTGACAGATTGAAGAATCCACGTAATTCATTCGGAGTCATCACAGCACGGTCAACCAGTTGGACGAGTGACAGTTTGGTTTGCATGCTTGCATAGCTCAAATCGCTTGATTCAAACACAATTGAATTACCAAACGAACGTTGCCGTCGGTTGAACAAGCGGCTCGTCCACTGCTCAGACATCTGCCTAATCACTGGTTCAATCTGACTTTCGTAGTAACTAATCCACTGGTTTTCAGTGTAGCTACTTTGGACAATGGCCTTGTTGGTATGAAAAATTGAGTAGATTCGATCCACAGTCGCATCCATTTGCTTAGCATTTGGCACAAAATCTGTAGGCTGTAACTGGGTTGCATCGGTCTTAGCATCAACACCAGCTGCACCGATTGAATCCTGATCTTTTTGTGTCTGCAGATACGATGCAACAAAAGCTTTCGTATTCTTCTCGATATCCTCCGGGCGCATAGCAGTATTGAATTTCAACAACCAGCGAACAGCGGCTGAATTCTTAATGGCAGATACAATACCTTGGTCAGTGGTCGTAACAATCTCCATGAGTGGTGCTAACGTCGGGCCATTCGATTCGCCAAAGATTTCGTCCTTGTTGAAATCTTTGCGCAGGTGAATCACCTGCGCATATGGAAATGTGTAGGTCTGTGCATTCTGCATGTAGAACTTGAGATAGAGGTTGCCTTGATTGTCTTGAATGGCTTCGACACTGTTAGCCACGATTGGCCAGATTGCTGTTGGCATTCCATTGGCATCATTCTGGACAAAGGCAAAAGCGTTGTTATTCAGTTCAAGCTGCGTGATCATCTTTTCTTGCAGCATCTGGCCGCTCATTAACGGGTTCGGGTCTGATAACAAGAACTGGATATAAACGTCTGGATTGACTACGATGCTGTCACCGGTACCGGACCGAATGTGCTTGGCCACTGCTTTGCCGATCGTGGTTGCTTTGACCTCAATGGCTGACCTAATGATGTCAGATTCATAGACCTTGCCATTCCAACCAAAAAAGCCGTTACCGTAGTTGGTAACAAGCTTGTATTCCGGTGTGACTGTGACGCCACTATTTTTTCTATGAAAAAGATTGTTCCAAAATGCCAAATAATCACCTCCTTACGGTTAAATCAATGTCTGATATTCTTCTTGGTTGTTCTCAAACACAACATAAGCATCGAGCAAAGAAGCCATCCCATCAATTCGCTTACGCTTATTCCTTCCCTTGTCGGGTTGGATATTTCCATTTCTATCAGTCACAATCGTCGTGTTAGACAGACACCATTTCAAGATCGGATTGTTGTTATAAACAATTCGCTTTGAACGGAGATCTGCGCCAAGTGAATGCATGGGACTTGATAATGTCTTCACACCTTGAGGAATTGCATCAAAAGTCTTTTCGCCATATCGGAATTCAAGATCTTTGACGAAGTATGTGGCTGACCAGGCGTCATAACCGCCTTTGAACAGGTAAATGTCATATTCTTGTTCAAGCTCCTCAAACCAGTCCATGATGTCGCGATAATAGACTTTATTACCTTGGCTCGTCCTCAACAATCCTTGATCGCGCCACGTGGCATAAGGAATGTTGTCCTCCTGTGCGCGCTGCTCAAGAGTGTCTTCCGGCAACCAGTACATTTGCTTAACGTAGATGTGATCATCATTAGGTATCTGGAAAATGACCGTTGCACAAGTCAAGTCAGTCGTCTGCGATAAGTCAGCGCCAGCAATGCCATATCGTGGCTTGAGTTTGAGTGTGTCAAACGTGGCCTCGTTATTCAGTTCATCAAAGGTCAGCCACGACTCAGTCGCTGTCTCACGGATATTGAAATCCTTGCAGACTAGGTTTTTAACCAGTCGGTGATTTGCCTTGGCTTTTTCGACACGTTCAGCCAATGTGGTCTTGTTTTTGATCGTGCCAAGTCCAGGGTTTGCCTTAACCCAGCATTTCTCATCACGCCATTCCGCACGTTTGTCGAGTTCGTAGATGAAGAACAATGAACGTTCATCCCTGTAACCTTCGGGTTGATCATATCCTGCAATCGTCATCTCAGCGTCGTCGTAGATCTGATCATAAATATCTTCGCGGATCGTGCCAGCGGTGGATGTGATGAAAATCAGTGGTTGATCCCGTGCAGTGATCCCATCGGCCATGATGTTGTAAAGTGGCTCACCGTTCTTCCACTGGTGAATTTCGTCCATCAGGATGCAAGAAGAATTGAGGCCGTCAAGCGTATCGCTGTCAGATGACAGAGGCTTGAAGACGCCGTCGTTGTAATCTTCTGAAGACAGATCAGCCACATGCGTTTTGATTCGCTTAGCCAAAGCCGGAGATTTTCTGACCATGCGCTTGGCTTCATTCCAAATGATCTTCGCCTGATCCTTCTTCGTAGCCACCGCGTACACTTCAGGCCCAGCCTCACCATCGGCAATCTGCATGTACAACCCAACAGCGGAACCGAGCAGCGACTTCCCGTTCTTCTTACCAACAATCAGGACAACCCGCTGATACTTTCGGAAACCCGCACCATCAACGAATCCAAAAGACGCTGCCAACAGTGCTTTCTCCCAGAGTTCTAGGACAATGTGCTTACCGCCCGCTGGTCCCTTGCTGTGACGGCAATAGTTCTCGATAAATTCAAGCACGTGATTACCACGACGATTTGAGTAGTACCATTCACTATTGTCATTGTGCATGTCTGCGATGAGCTTCTTGTACGTGCGGTAGATTTTCTTGCCGACAACTTGATCACCACCATTCTGCACAAATGATTGCCAATATTGAGTAATTGGATCGTAATCAGGTGGATAACCGACATGTCGATCGACACGAATCTTGACCTGAATGTCAGCCATTGCTATTCGCCTCGCTCCTCAACAAAGTCGTCAAAACCGTCGCTCTCTTTGTTGGGATCGGCGGGCATGATTGCAGATTCTCTTGGTAGCAAACTGAGTAACTTGTCCATCGCGGCAGTGTATCGATTGATCATCGTGTTGTATGATTTCTGGGCGGGATTCTCAACACGCATCGTCTGCTTTCCATTGTGCATGAGAATCGTTGGCCCTTTAGATTTGACTTCATCTTCCAAGATTTGAAGCGTGATGGTCATAAATGCACATCTTTGGATCAAGTTATCGGCCGCTGCCAACTTCTCCGCTGAGATACCGGATAACGTTTGACGCAACCGCTCATATTCGAGCTGAATGGCCACATCCTGCTTTTCAATCGACATTTTCCGGCTCAATTTCGTCATCCCCTTAAATTTGTTATCCCCCCCTCATACGAAAAAACAACCCGTGTATTATTCGTGTG
>OJNK01000926.1_pt1 | contig 16332 bp, 9 predicted proteins | sample 1597811 | NCBI WGS metagenome assembly OJNK01 (sample SAMN00265073, study PRJEB22529) | human gut metagenome
TGTTATGAGATTCCTACTAAAATTGCTAGAAAAATTTGTATTAAAACTACAACTTTACAAAAGAATCCTCTTGAATGTCGATTTGATGTTCAATATATTGGTAAAGGCGAATATTATGGTTTTACTCTTGAAGGAGATCAACTTTGTCTTCTTGAAGATTTTACTATAGTACATAATTGTCCTAATCTCCAAAAAGCTCTTGACGTTACTTTATCTAATACAGAATCTGGTGCTATATCTGTTGGTACTATTCGTGTTTATGGTACAGGTGGTACTAAAGGTGCTAACTGGGCTGCATTTAGTAAAGCCTTTTATAATCCCAAAATGAATAAGATGCTTTGCATGGAAAACGTTTGGGATATTAATAAACGTCATGAAGTATGTGGTTTCTTTTTTCCACAAGTATGGGATTGTGAACCTTATGTTGAACGTGGTAATTCAATTATATTCACTGCTTATGCTTGGGATAAACAAGATAAAGAGAATCATTTTCATAATAATGATAGTGAAACTCATATAATCTATAAAGCCCAACGTGCTAATACTCCTGCCGAAGCGTTCATTAATACAACAGAGAATATGTTCGCTTCTCCTGAACTTAATCTACATGTTTCAGATTTAATTAATGATAATGCTACTAGATTCTTTCAAGACGGTTGGATTATCGTTAATGATTTAGGTAATTCTAATAAAGCTGAATTTATACCAAAAGCTGAATGTATTAAACGTGATATATTTGGTAAAGGTAGATTTCATGAGTTTGTTAATCAAGTTCCGCATGGTTCTCGTGATGATACTCATGGTTGTGTTAGAATGTACTATCGTCCGTTCTTAGTGAATGGTGAAGTTCCTAAAGATTTATATTTTGTTAGTGTGGATGCGTATAAGGTAGATAAGGCTCAAAAAGACGTAACAGATAAACATTCTCTTTATTCTGCACAAGTATGGATGCGTAGTAATACTATTACTCCATATCCAAATCAAAAACTGCTTGTATGCGAATATATAGGGCGTTTGGACACAATGGAGCAAAATGATATAGTCACTATGGGTATGTGTCTTATGTATAATGCTGAATGTTGTCCGGAAGCTGGTACTGGTGAGACTGTTTCTAACTTTATTAAATATAAACTTAGACGTTACTTAATGCTTGACCCAACCAATGCCAATACTCGTAAATTGACTAATCCTAACAATAATGATTATGGTATTGTAATTGGTGATGGTGATAAGAAATATAATGGTCTTCGTATGCTAAAGGAGTTTATTTATGAACCTCTTTCATATACTGCTGATGGTAAACCTATTCGTAGACTTAAGTCTATTAGTAGTGTTCGATTGCTTCTAGAGTGTCAGAGATTTACTGCTGAGGGTAACTTCGACCATATTAGTGCTGCTATTGTTGCTATGTATGTCTTTCTTGCAGATTCTTTAAATACTAAGCGTTTTGTTGAAGGTAATACAGAGAATAATGACAGACGTATTGCAAATCGTTTAAATCGTCGTTAAATGGATGCTTCTAAGATTCCTAATTCTTTAGAAAAGCCTGATGTTTTTGCTTCGGAAGCTACTAAGCGTGGAGCTGTTTGGACTAAGGCTATGTGTGATTGGGTTATTGCTACTGCTCATTCTAATAATGATAAAGCAGATATTAAAGCCTTTCTTGACGCTGCAAATGGAATTGTAGATGAATCTACTTACAAGTATGTAATGGCGACCTACAACTCCGTTAATGGTAGAAAAGAAGATTTGCCTGGTAAAATTAGAGATGTTGATTTTATTACTCCTATTAAAGAGAAATATATAGGAGAGTTCATTAACACCTATAATAACTACCAAGTTTATAATGCCGATATTGATGTTGTCACTAGACGTAACGCTGATCTTCGTGTTGCTCTTGATGGTCTTCTTCGTCAGCAATTTATAAACATCATGAATGCTAACGGTGTTCAAACCGGTGAGCCTTCTAAAGATCTTCCATCTGCTGAAGACTTTATGAAACAAGCTGCTAAGGATTGGATTGATGAAGAAGCTGATCGTGGTCAGAAAACTCTTGATCTTCTTAATTCCCTTATTAAAGCTAATGAGAAATATATTCAAGCTTTCTATTATTGGTTCTGTACTGAAAGTGTTTATTCTTATCGTGATGTAAGATACAATGATATTATTTTTGAAATTATTTCTCCTCTTGAGTATTATCGAATTGATAGTGGTAATCTTTTTGTTGAAGATGATGATTATGGGATGCGAGAGTTTGATATTAACATCAATGATATAATTGGTGAATATCAAGAAGTTCTTTCTAAAAGAGATATTGCTTATATCAAAGATATAATTCATAATCATGAAAGTACGGGTGAATATACAGTTACTCCTGTTATGCTTCGTTCTCGTGAGATTGCTTTTAATCCTACGATTGATGCACAGAATGCTGCTCCGTACCACTCCTTGCCCTCTACCGGGGTCCTCAAAGCTCATCATTGTGTTTTTAAGGTTCCTATGAAGCGTGGTGTTCTTACTTATACTAATGCTTATGGTGAGATTGAGCAAAAGATTGTTGATGAAGATTATGTCTTAGATACTACTCTTGGTGATATTGATATTGAATATACTTGGGTTCTTCAATGTTGGGAAGCTTATCGTTTTGGTGATAAAGATTGGGGTGTATATACTAAATCTCAACCTATCATTGTTCAACGTGAAGAAGTGAATAATCTTAATCATTGTAAATTACCTTATAATGGTTTAAGTCGTTTGATGCTTCTTAATAATCCTAAACCTATTCCTTATCGCTTATTACCTTATCTTGCTCTTTATCGTCTTTATACTTTAGTTGAGGAACGTACTATTAGTAAATTCCGATCATGGCTATTGATACCTGAAAGTTTCTTAGCTGATACTAAAGATATGACTATGGAAGAGCGTCTTGATGCAGCTAATCGAGATGGTACTCTTGTATTTGATGATAGTGAAATAGCTAAGCAACAAGCATCACTTCAAGCTATTAAAGAGATTGCTAATACTACAATGATTAATTATCTTACAACTATTAATCAGATTAAGCAGTCTATTAAGCAAGAAGCGTATGAACTTGCTAATATGAACGATCAGCGTGCAGGAGATATTCAAGCTCGTGCCGGTAAAGCTGTTACTGAGATGGGACTTAATCAGGCTCTAATGGGATCTGTGTGGTCACTTAAAATCTTTGATTGCTTCCGCTCTCGTGATATGATGGCTAATCTTGATGCTGCTAAAATTGCTTGGATCGATGGCTATGAAGGTTCTTATGTAGATCCTAATACCAATGAGATTGTTCAAGTTCGTGTAAATGGTACTGACTTTGTTAATTCTAATTTGGGTATCTTTGTTGGTAACTCTGCTGAACTTAATGAACAAGTACGTAAGCTTGAGGAAATTGCTTTTGGTGCTGCTCAAAATGGAAATTACGATGTAGCTGCTGAGGCTGTTTGTAATCATAACATTGCTTCTTTACGCAAATATATTAAAGAAGCTGCCGAAGCTCAACGTCAATTTGAACTTCAAAAAGAAGAGATTCAAAAGAAGTGGGATGCTGAGATTGAACAAACTCGTGCTGCTAATGCGGAAGCTCAACGTAAATTTGAAGCTGAACAAGCTCAACTTGATCGCGATTCTAAGGAAGCTATTGCTGCTGATACTAATCTTACTAATATTATTATTACTGATGCTAAGCTTCAAGTAGATAAGAATGGTAATGATTATATTAGTGAAGATGAATCTAATGGTGGTACTCTTGACGATTATCTTAAAATGACTAAGTTAAACTTAGATATTGATAGAGTTAATCTGGAACGTGCCAAGTTTGAGGAACAAAAGCGCATGAATCGTATTAACGCCAATAAGCCACGGAAGTCTTAATGTAGGCTCTTATTTTTGTTGAATTGAACAACTATATCGATTGAAATTTGGGTTCGTCAGAGGTCTTCATTTAAGCCTTAAAATGGCATAAATTAATTGGAATTTCAGAGAGCCGTGTGATAGGCGGTACTAATGCTGTTTCTAATAATATTTCTAATGCCATTTTTAATACATATATTATTATTACATTTGTCACTGTTATAACTTAATTTATAAAAGATAAAACATTATGTCAAATCCTATTGTTCCTGGTGGTGTTACTGATAGTAGTACTACTAAAACTGCGGAAGAGATAGCTGCTGAACAAGCTGCTAAAGCTGCTAAAGAAGCAGAAAAAGCTGCTAAAGCAGAAGAAGAACGTAAGAAAGCAGAAGAAGAAGCTAAACGTAAAGCTGAAGAAGAAGCTGCTAAAACTGCTACTCAAAAAACTGAAACTGAAACTGAAACTCCTACTAAGATTGTTCTTACTACTGATGACGGTGATGTTGAGTATGATCTTGATGCTGACGGTAATGCTGTTAAAGATGGAGAGATTGTTTACACTAAAGCTCAGTTAGATGAGTTTGCTGCTGCTGAAACTCAAGAAGAAACTATAGATGTTTCTGCTATTTCTGATATTTCTGGTTTAACCCCGGTAAATGCTGATGGTACTCCTAAGAAATATGAAATGACCGTTGAAGGTCTTGCTCAACGTGATGCTGATATTGCAGAGCTTGCTAAACGTCAAGCTGAAAGTGAAGCTATCAACAATTTCTTCCGTATTAATCCGGATATTTATCAAGCTGCTCTTTATAAACAAACGTATGGTTCTCTTGAGGGTTTTGCTAATCATGTTGATTGGACTACAATGACCCTCGAAGATAAATCAGATGATCAGTTAGAAGCTGTTATTCGTTCTGCTGAAAAACGTAAAGGTACTTCTGATGCTCAAATTGAACGTATTATTCGTTTTTCTAAAGCTGATAAAGTATTAGCTGAAACTGCTAAAGAGAGTCTTGATTATCTTGCCAATGCCCAGAGACGTGAGATTGAAGCTGCAAATGCTAGGCAAGAAGCCGAATATCAAGCTGCTCAAGAAGCTCTTGATAAAGCCTACGGTATTACCTATGATGAGAATGGTAAAGCTAAAGTGCTTAACGTTCCTAATTCTTTATACGATAAGATCGTTAATAAAGGTATTATCGGAGGTCTTGCAATTCCAACAGCAGGTGTTAAAAGAATTGTTAATGGTAACGAACAAATTCTTTCTCGTAAAGATATTGTTAAGTATCTGACAGCTCCTGTTGTTGAAGTTAATGGTGATTTCTATACGCAAGCTCAGAAAGATGTTTTTGATATGCTTGCTGATAATGAAACGTTCGCTATGGTAGCACTTCGTAACTTGTTAGGTGCTGATATTAGTCAGTTAGCTGCTGCATCTATACGACAAGAAGCTGTTCGTCGTTTGAACATTACTTCTAGTGGTAAACCTAAAGTTAAGGTATCCACTCAAGGTGGCAGTACTAAAGTTAATTCTAATAGACGTCCTATTGTTCCGGGTGGTATTATTGATTCAAATAAATAATTATCGTAACTATGCTTAGAGAAATTGGAAAAAAACAGTATTCCAAAGAGGTTTACTCTGATGCCGATATGCTATTGAACTTTAATGTTCTTGGTGCTGTCGATTTGAATAAGTCTCTTACTTATCTTTGGGGTAGGAACAGTAATCAATTCCCTCTTCTTTCTCTTACAGAAGGTCAAGGGAATATCTCTCGTAAGAAACCTATTAATGCTGGTGATACTCAGTATAAGTGGAAGATTATGGGGAAACCTACTGTCACTTCCCCGATTGTGCGTTTGATTACGCCTACTCAAACCCCCGGTAAAGGGTTTATGTCTTTCAAAGCGGAGTTCCAAGATAACTGGATTCCTTATCAGTATTCTGCTATTACTCCTGACGGAAAGCACATGGTTCGTATGCAGACCGATGGTGAGCAAACTGCTTCTGGTGGATATATCTATGAAATGATTATCCTTGGTGGTAATCCTGATGAGTTTATTGATCTCAGCAATTTTGAGAGAGGTAAATATTGGGGTATGGGTGCTCCTACGATTGCTGGTGAATTATCTACTGGTTCTCGTTCTACTGCTGAATCTTGGAGTGAAATGACTAACCAATTTGGTTTCCATAGATTCTCCAAAATTATTACCGGTAACATTGCTAATATCGTAACCGAGTTTGAACTTGATTATGATGATGGTTCTAAAGGTACTCTTTGGATGCCTTATGAAATGCGTCAGTTCGAGTTCATGCGTAGACGTTTGTTAGAAGAGGATTTGTGGTTCTCTGCTTACAACCGTGATATTAACGGTGTTATTCACAATCAAGAAAAACATTCAAACAAACCTATTCCTCGTGGTGCTGGTGTTCGTGATATTCTTATCGCATTCGGTAACTACTTCGAATACTCATTCATGACTATCGAGCTTATTGATATGATTCTTTCTCGTATCTTTGAAGTTCGTAACGATATTGATTTGAGTAACAAAAATATCGTTCTTTATACCGGTAAAGGTGGTTCTAAAATGTTCCAACAGTGTATTAAGAATGAAGCTATCGGAAATGGTTACTTTGATAAACTTGGTGCAGAGGAGATTCAAAGTCGTGGTGGTATTTTGAGTTATGGTGCTTACTTTAATCAATATAAGCATTACTCTGGAGCTACCGTTTCAGTTAAAGTTGTTGACTTGTTCGATAGCGGTTCTCGTGCTGAGATGGATCGTAAGAACGGTCGTATGTATGGAGGTTTCCCTGTTACTTCATACACTATGGTATTCTTGGATCACTCTGTTGATAATACTTCAGGTGAACCTAATATCCAACTTGTTTGTGAAGAAGGTCGTGAATACTTATATGGTATTTACCAAGGTATTACTCCTCTTCCTAAAGAATGGGGTGCTTACAATAAGATGTTAAGTACACGTGAGGATATTGCTACCTATGAAGTTATATCTTCTCAAGGTATTAATATGCTTAATGGTACTACTTCTTTCTGGGCTGAAATGATTTTTGAATAAGCGTACATTACGATTATTGTAAAGTATAAACTTACTAAAGTATAAACTATATGATATACTCACGCAAAATAACCTTAGCGTTAAAGCTGAATCCGACTATGTTTCAAGTCGTGAATCAGAAAAGTATTGGTGCTTTCAATACTATTTTCGGTCCAAGCATTAAAGCAGTTCTCACTCTATCTAGTAAAACTGCTGAAATGGCTTCTATACTTCCTACGATCATTGGAGCTTCTGCTGATAGCCGTAACGTAAACTTTCAAGACCTCGTTTTGAAGCATCTTAAAAACTCAACTGTTGAAGTTCCTGCTCAAGGTTATGAGCTTGAAACTGGTTGGGAATTTTCTCTTAACGATCCTGTTAAACGTGATGCTATTCTTGATTGGGCTAAAAAGAACAGTATTAATACTGAGGTTGCTCCGAATAAATTAGAGAAAGCTATCTTTGATGCTATGCTATTTGGTGAAGGTACTGCGGTTCATGAAGAGAATCTGTATATGTACATGACTCCTATCAAACCGCAAGATTATATTCTTTGGCGTCTTGCTCTGCTTACTTCTACTGTTGCTAATAAACCGGAAGATGTTGAGAAATCTACTAATATTCGGTTTTATTTACATAGCATTGAAGATGTTAAGCGTATGAAAGATGCTAAGACTAAAGCTGTTGTTAATACTGCTACTAAGTTGGCTCAGTTGTTCACAGGTGATGAGTCTTCTTATAAACGTATTAGAAATATGCTTATCTGTAATGCTCCTGCCGATACTCTACAGATTATTAAAATGGAACATGGAGATTTGCAGACGGCTGTAGCTGAACTTTCTCAAACGAATGCAGATGCATTTATTTCTCTGTTTGATAATAAGAATGTAGAAGCAATGGCACAAGTCTATAAGTTACTCGCTGCTCAAGTCATTACGAAAGACGGTGATAATTACTTTGATACTGTGCGTCCGGAAGTAGTTCTTGGTTCTTCCATTGAGGGTGTTATGGCTTTCTTAGCTGCTCCCGAAAATGTTGAATATAAAGCACAACTTTTCACTGCTTATAAGGCTTCAGTTATAAACTAACAAAATAGTGTCAGTATGTATAGTAGTTGTAAAGAAGCACATATTGCTGTAAACGATAAGATTCAGCAGATTAATGCTAATAGGCAAGAATCTATTCGTCCGCAGTATATTGATATTGCTCTTAATGAAGCTATTGACGTACTGCTTACGCAAAAGATTAAAGCCTTTGAAGAGACTGGTCGTTATTACGATGATTTGCAGGTGCTAAAGACTACATATAGAAGTCCTCTTTACCTTCTCGCAAATGAGGGTAATAGAGGCTTCGCTTTTTTACCTGTGAATTATCTACATGGTGTCTCTTATGATGCAAGTGTTATATATGATAAGTTTAAACGTTATCGAGCAACTGAATCTGTTACTACTAGGATTTACGTTGTTAATATCAGTGAACTATTTAAAACTATTCCCGGTTATATAGAAGATTTCGTTATTCAAATTGGTAATGATACCGTTACATTTCATTATCCTGCTAAGATCTATCGTAAAGAGGGTCTATTTGAATATATCAACTATATGCTCTCCATATTGCTGCGAAAAGGTTACAATGTGACTTATGAACGCTACAATAACGAGTATTACCCCGAATCACTAGTGTTTTACTTCGATACGCCACAGCTAATTGTAGTTGGAGATAAATATACTATTAAGTTAGTACAATTTGACTACAAGCGTTATTCAGGCTTATACGAGGTTATCACTTCTGACGGAGTGGTTACAAAGGTGCGAGAGAGCAAATCTGCCGGTATGGATTTAGTTTCTGATGTTCAGCGTAGGGATATGCTTCAAACGTATCACAATCGTCTTAATAGACACATTCATCCTATATGTACGATAGAAAGTAATAGGGTTTTAGTAGATATGGATGATACGTTTGTGATTACTGATGTTGCTATCACATATCTTAGACAACCTACTAGGTTTGATATTGTAACTGATACTGCTACTGAACTTCCGTTTAAAACCGAGATTATTAACCTTGCTACACAGAAGCTTCTTGGTAAACTTAAAGATGAAGGTTATCAAATTGCTATAAATGAAAGTAATTCTTTAAAATAAAACGTTACTATGAGAATTGTAAGTTACGGAAAAACATTTGTCGATAATGTTACTGTTGATACTAAGTTATCTAACGGTCAACTCGGCATTTGTACTGCTTATGGTACTGCTTTGCCTACTACTGGTAGACCTGAGCCGTTTGTAATTATGTCTGCAATTCCTACTAAGGACGGTGGATTTATGAATCAACGTGGAGTGGATATTAATCCTTTTAACTTCACTTATAACGTTCGTAAATATACGGAGAAAGATCAGAAAGAAACTATCATTCTTAAAGGTCTTACGAATCCGGCACTTAAGCCTGCTGAAGGTATTGTATATAATGCAGATGCTGAGTTCTGTGGTGCTATTGAAATTTGTTCTTCTGAGGAGTATCGTCATGGTCTGACGGTTAATCCTAATCCTCAGATTGTTCAAATACCTGTTCGGATTCATGCTACTGATACCGTTGATCGATTGGTAGAGAAGATTAAGAAAAACCTTAGTCTTACCGCTTATAACAAAGAGTTATTTGATATTACTATCGAGAAAGCTGATGGTGCTGTTCAGATAACTGTTGTTGCTAAAAAGCCTACCAAATTGACGATGAACGTATTCGGTATTCTTGCTGATCAAAAAGCCAATGGTACTATTACCGTTGAACATACAAAGTTATCCGGTTTCTTAGCTGATGTTGCTCTTAGTGATGAAGACCTTCGTTATTCTCTGATTAACATGGGTTGGAATCCTCATGATGAGTGGCAGAAAGCTTGGGGTATTGGTGACCCGAAAGTTGGCTTTGATAAAGTCGCTTATCTTGTTATTTCTACGGCTGAGTTTAATCAATTCCCTGAGATTGCCGCTGATAACAATAGTCCTCGCAAATTCCAAATCATTGTTGGTACGGAAGCTGTGATCGATGCTGTTGTAAATAAACTTGAAGCTATTAAGACTTTAGCTAAAGGTCCCGGCGATAATGCCATTTCTCTGAATACTGCAACTGACTAAAGTTGCTTGGAAAACTACGCAGTGCTTAACGGTTCTGCGTAGTTATATTTGTTTAAACTTAATGCTATGGAATGTAATATTAAAATTGTCAAGTTAAAACAAGTTCTTCCTCTTGGTACATTTCCTAAGCGTGAGCATAACGTTCGATTCTTCTATCATCGTACTGATGGTTGTTACTATATGTATGATGAAAAAGGTTGCGAAATTAATCTAACTACTGATGGTAATATTATTGCTATTGATAGAGAGTTGATTGTTGGTAGTGAGTCTTTGACTGATGACACTCTTGTTTGTATTGGTCTTAAAGCTAATTATGTGCATCCTAGTCGTGGTATTAGAAATAATACTTGTGGTTGTCAAGATACATATATTCGTGCTTGGACTTACATCAAAGATCTTCAAGATTTTATGCAGTCTGGTCATATCGAACGTGATTACTATAGAGTTACTTTAGTTCCTTCTCCTGAAGAGGGTGGTATTGTTGGATGTAGTGGTTCTGCTATTGTTCCTGATGAAAACTCAGATGGCTTCCGTTTCCAATTTGAAGCTGGTAGTCGTGTTGAACTTTATGCTAAACCTGTTCAAGGTTATCACTTTAAAGGTTGGAAAGAGTTCCATACTAATGAGATTATGTCTATTAGTCCTAATTGGTCTTTTACTATTAAGAAAGATATGGATTTGATAGGTGTATTTGAAAAGGATGAAGCTCCTATTGAACAATTCTATATTAATGTCAATGCTAATCCGGCTAATGCAGGATATGTAGTTGGTGCCGGAACATTCCCAAAAGGTACAAGACATTCTATAACAGCTGCGGCAATTCAAGGGTATCATTTTACTCATTGGACTGATAGTTTAAATCGTATTGTTTCTACTAATCTTCAATATGATCTTGTTGTTGAGAAAGATGAAACTTATACTGCACACTTCGAGCTTGATGCTCCTGTTATTGAGGAGTACAATGTAACTATTATAACTAATCCTGCTGATAAAGGTTCAGTTAGCGGTGGCGGTACTTATAAGTCCGGTCAAACTGCAATAATTGTTCCTAGTCCGGTTGAGGGTTGGGCTGTTGATACAGTTACTGCTTCTGGTGGTAATCTTGTAAATAATGGTAATGGTACATATAGCATCGTTGTTACACGAGATCTTACGATTACAGTAAACTTTAAAGAAGCTATTCGTTATTTCACGTTTAGTATCGTGGCGGATGCGAATGGTTTAGTTCGATATAAAGATATTAATGATGCTTGGTCTCAATGGGCAGAAAGACACGAAGTTACTGCTCCGGAAAAGACTATTGTCACTATCGCTGGTAAAGCTAACGGAGGTTATGAATTTGAAAAGTGGGTAATGCCTACTGGTGCTAATCTTCCTAATAATGAAAACAATATCATTGTTGAAGAAGGTCTGCATCGCAAAGTTTATACTGCCTATTTCAAGGAAACTTACATTCCACCTAAAACTCATATTGTTAATATCACTGCTGGTTCTAATGGTAAATGCAAATATAAGATTGGCTCTGGTGAATATTCAGAAGCTGCATCTTCGCATTCTAACATTAGTGTTACTGACGGTGAGACAATTGAAGTATTAGGTGTTCCCGATAGCGGTTATTCTTTTGAACAATGGAATATTGGTGGAACTACTTCTAACTCTAATCCTTATTCAAAGGTTATTACTGAAAATGTAAATTTCTCTTGTACGTTCGTAGAGATTTCACCGGAAGAAGTTACTATTACGGTAGGTTCTGATGGAACTAATGAAACTCGTTATCGTATAGGTGATGGTTCTTGGTCTAATTGGTCTACTTCCAAACATACGTTTAAAACTGCTGTAGGTTCGATTTATTTAGTTGAAGCTCGTGCGGTTGGTAACTACAAGTTTAGAGAGTGGAATACAAGCGGTGCAAAGGTTTCAGATAATCCTGCAATATTCACTGCTAAAACCGGAACAAATGCAATGCATATTGCTACGTTCAATCAAGTAATCATGCGAACGCTAACTCTTACTGCTGGAACGGGTGGTAAATGTCGTGCAAAGATCAATGGAAGTTGGAGCGACTATTATAGTGGCACAAAGACTTACTCTGATATTGTTGACGGAACTACCGTTTCTGTAGAAGCATTAGCAAATAGTGGCTATCATTTTAAGGAATGGACTGATTCGGGTGCGCTCTCGACTACTTCACGTGATATTGTCATGAATGACTCTAAATCTATTGAAGCTCGTTTTGAAATTGATGCTCCTGATAAATTCCAAGTCACCTATGAAGCTATTCCTAACGGAAGTGCTACAATGGAAGGTGCTGGTACTTATAATGATGGTGATACTTGTATGATTAAAGTTAATGTAAGTCCGGGTTATACTTTGAATAAAGTGCTTGTTGATGGTGTTAAAATCACTCTTAACAGTAATAATCAGTATAGCTTTGTGGTTGAGAAAAACATTAAGATTACTATTGAATGCGATCTTATTCCTGAACCCACACAGTATACACTTACAGTTAAAACCGAAGATGAAGGTGTAGCTCAAGGCGGTGTTGGTATCAATAAAGAATCTAATTTAGGAGTTGAAACTGCTGAATTTGAGGATGGTATTGTTGCTACTATTCATGCTACAGCTGCTGAAGGTTATAGCTTTGGTGGTTGGTGGAAAGATGGAGTTAAGGTTTCTGATGATGTAACTCTAAGTGTTACTGTTGATGCTAATAAGACTTATATTGCTAAGTTTACTCAAGACCCATATCTCGAATTAAATAAGACTTCTCTTATTTTCGAGGCTGCTGGTGGAACTCAAACTGTTAATGTTACTTCTAACGTCGGATGGACGGTTTCATAATTAGGAGGGGGTACTAAGATGGCTATTGCTTCTTGGCTTACCCCTGCCGCTAAGAGTGGTACGGGTAATAAAACGGTTGGTTTAACTGCGAGTAAGAATACCGGTGCAAGCAGAACAACTATTGTTACTGTTTCAGTCAGCGGTATTACGAAAACTATTAATTGTACTCAAACGGAAGCTGATAAGTTTACTATTAAGATTTCAGCTTTAACTACTAATAGTTCAGGAACTACTATTACAAATGTTGGTGATTGTTCTATTGGTTCATCTGCTACAGGTGGAGTTAAAGAAGAAACTTATTATCGTGATACTAGTGTCACATTAACTGCTAAAGCTGCTCCAACTGGGTATGATTTTGTTGGTTGGTACGAAGGTTCTAACCTTGTTTCCACAAGTCTTTCTTTTGCTGTTACTTTAATGGCTAATAGAACTCTTGTTGCTAAATATAAGATTAAGAGCTACACTGTTAATGCAACTTCTGAGGATACAAATAAAGGTACTGTAAGTCCTGCTGGTCAAACTGTAGAACACGGTGCTAATGCTACTGTAGTTGCAACTCCTAAGGCTGCTTATAATTTTGCTGGTTGGTACAATGGAGCAACTAAAGTATCTAGCAATGCTTCATATACATTTGCTGTTACTGCCAATATCAGCTTAACTGCTAAGTTTACAATTAAGACTTTCACAACTACTACTGCTAATTCAACTGGTGGTACAGCGAGCGTTAATAAGTCTAGTGTAGAATACGGTGGTTCTGCTATTTGGACGGCTACTCCGAGTACTGGCTATAACTTTAGTAAGTGGTCTAATGGTTCTACAACTAATCCTCTAACAGTTTCTAACATTACTGCCAATACTCATATTACTCCGGTATTTGTTCTCAAGTCATATACTGTAACTTGGAATCCTAATGGTGGTTCTGTAAGTCCTACGTCAACTACTAAGACTCATGGTTCTACTTTAGGCACATTACCTACTCCGACAAGAGCTGCTGATGTTCAATATACTTATACATTTAAAGGTTGGTTTACAGCTGCAACCGGTGGTACTCAAGTATCTGCATCTACTACTGTAACAAAAAACGTTACTTATTATGCTCAGTGGACTGCTACTCCTAGAAGTTACACTGCAACATTCAATGGTAACGGTGGTGGTACTCCTAACCCATCAACTATTACTAAAACGTATGGTTCAGAATTAGGTACTCTTCCGACTTGTTCTAGGACAGGTTATACATTCCTCGGTTGGTACACAGCATCTAGTGGTGGTACGAAAATTTCATCTACTACTAAGATAACTGGTACTGTTACCTATTATGCTCAATGGTCTATTAATAGTTATACTTTAACCTATAATGTTAATGGTGGTAATGCAGTAAGTCCTGCTTCCAAGAGCGTTCAATATGGAAGTGCTTATGGTACTTTGCCGACGCCTACGAAGTCTTCTGATGCTGAATACACCTATGCATTTGCAGGTTGGTACACTGCTGCTAGTGGCGGAACGCAAGTTACTGCTAATACGACAATGGGTGCAGGTAATACTACAATATATGCACATTGGACTGCAACTAGACAGAGTTATACAATAGGTTATCAAACAACATACGGATCTTTGAATAGGACTAGTCAATCTGTTGCTTATGGATCTAAAGGCTCTTGTACTTTGACTATGCCTTCAAATAATGCTCAGTACACTTATATTTTCCAAGGTTGGTATACTGCTGCTAACGGTGGTGGAACTAAGGTTGGTTCTTCATTAACTTTAGAAACGCCGAGTGTAACAGGTGCTGCTACTTATTATGCTTATGTGACCAGAGCTGTTAATAGGTACACTTTTATATTTAACGCTAATGGTGGTAGTACTCCTTCTTCTTCATCTATAACTAAGAATTATAATGAAGCTATTGGAACATTACCTACTTGTTCAAGAGCTGCGGATAATACTTATACGTATACATTCGCAGGTTGGTTCGATACTTCTGCTACTAGCGGTGGTACTCAATTAACTACAACAACTAAGGTTACTTCTAATAAGACTTGGTACGCTAGATGGACTGCAACTTATAAGAACTATACAGTTACTTGGAATGGTAATGGTGGTACTCCTAGCAAGTCTAGTAGTTCATTCCATTACAATGATGCTTTAGGAACTCTACCTACTGCTACAAGAACTGGATATACTTTCAAGGGATGGTCTACATCAGCTAGTGGTTCTGTTAATGTAAGCACAACTACCAAAGTTACTGGTAATGTTACTTACTATGCTATCTGGCAAATTAACAGTTATACATTGACTGTAACTGCGGGTACAGGTGGTACTGTTAGTGGAAGTGGCTCTTACAATTATGGTGCAACTGCTACATTAAAGGCTACACCGTCTGCCGGTTATCACTTTGTTAAATGGAGTGATGGTAATACGAATGCTAGCAGAACTGTTACTGTTACTGGAAATGCTACTTACACTGCAACGTTTAAACAAGATCCTTATTTGAATCTTGATAAAACTAGTCTAACGTTTGAAGCTGCTGGTGGTACACAAACTATCAAAGTAACTTCTAATGTTAATTGGACTGTTTCTTAAACTTTTAAATGTTCCGCTACGCTTTGCAGACCCCAGTAGGGGAATAGCTTGTGGAGCGTGCAGAACTTCAAACTTTTTTACGAATAATTAAATTATTACTGTTATGGTTAAAGATTCTGCTTTGAATGAAAGAGCGACTGCTGTTGAAATTGGTGGTTTAGTTGATGGAGTTGGTGCACCTGTTATGCGTGCCGGATATGCTTTGAAAGCTAAACCGAGTTGGATTACTTTAAGTGCTGTTGAGGGAACTGGTAACTCTCAAGTAGATGTTACTGCTCCGGTTTATAAAGGTCGTAACGGACGTTCTGGTTTGGTTACCGTTGCTGTTGAAGACTTAACTGAAGACGTTACTTTGCAGCAAGAAGGTTCTACGATTTGGGATGTTACTACTCAATCGTTGGCTTTCGTTAAAACGGGTGAAGCTAAGAAGTTCACTGGTAACTCCAACTTAGCTTCTATCACGTTTGCTGTTGATTCTGACGCTTCTTCTTGGTTGACTGCCGGTAAATTGGTCGTAAATAAGAAAGAATATAATTCTGGTGCTGAGATTGAAGGTGATCCAGGAGCAGATGATATTTACGCTTTCGAAATTACGTTTACCGCTGCTGCTAACCCAACGGTTAACACTCGTACCGGTAATATTACCGTAAATGGTCAGAAATATACTGTAACTCAAGCCGCCGGTGATGCTACTCTGTCTGTATCTCCGACTGCCTTGACTTTCGCTGCTACGGGAGAAACTAAACAGATAACGATTACTACGAATACCGCTTGGACTATTTCGTAAGTCGTCTGTTGATTTGATTATAGGTCTAATAGGTACTAATGTATTTATTAGACCTTT
>OJNK01000948.1_pt1 | contig 15970 bp, 9 predicted proteins | sample 1597811 | NCBI WGS metagenome assembly OJNK01 (sample SAMN00265073, study PRJEB22529) | human gut metagenome
ACCGGCCAAGCCGCGACGGTCGTTGATATCGGCACCGATACCGGCGCTGATATCGTCGTGAGTCAGCACTTGTTTCACCTTGATGCCTACACGTTCTGCCAACTGGCAAGCCATGTTCGCACTCATCACGTCGCCGGAGTGGTTCAGGACAACCAACAGGATACCGGCTTCACGCTTCATCAGCTGCAAAGCCTGGAACAGACGTTGTGCACCGGGAGCGGCAAAGATGTCGCCCACGACAGAGCAGTCCAGCATACCTTCGCCTACGAATCCGCTCAATGCGGGTTCATGACCGGAACCGCCCAAAGTCACGATAGCCACTTTGTCTTCGCTCTTCGGATTGGCACGTACGACGATGTTTTCACCACCTAACTTGACCTGGTCCGGATATGCCAATACATAACCTTCCAACAATTCGGGTGTTATCTGTTCGGGATCATTTATAAATTTTGTCTTTATGTCTGACATGGTATATTCCTCCTTTATTTAAGTATGTTATTAATGTTATTATTTGATTTCCATGATTTCGATAGCGATGCCTTCTTCTTCGATGAAAGCGATCGTCAAGTGTTCGTCGCATACGGCCGGGCCGAAGATCACCTTCTTGCCTTTCAACTCTTCCTCCAAAGAAGGAACGGTGTAGGCAATGTGTCCCTGTTTCTGTACCAGTTCGGGCAGGCAGCTACCTTCCTCAAATTTCAGGAATTCGATGCGATTCGGACTTTTGCTATAGTCTGTCAACCATACTTTCAGGCCTTCGTTAAACATAGCCCCTTCTACTTGTTCTGTCGTTACGATACCGACATGATTAAATGTTCTCATGACTAATTAATTTTAAGTGTTCGTACTATTTTTTATTCGTTATCAGTTCTCTCAACCTCAAAACATAGATGTTTCGCATTCAAAACATATATGTTTCACACCTTCGTCTTCCATCTCCTGTACGAAAGGACAGCCAAAATAACGACTACCCCCAAGGCGATATAAAGATAGGTGAATATTCCATGCACATTATCATTTTGACCGTATGAATGCATTCCGCTCAGGAAATAATTGACACCGAAGAAAGTCATCAGCACGGAAGCGAACGCGATCACGGATGCCAGATTGAACAACCAAAGGCTATTCCAGCGTTTCACCAAGTGGAGATGAGTCACTACGGCATAGACGACCATCGTGATCAGCGCCCAGGTCTCCTTCGGGTCCCACCCCCAATAACGACCCCAGGACTCATTCGCCCAGACAGCACCGAGGAAAGTGCCGACAGTCATCAGGGCAAGCCCTACCCACAACGCCATCTCACCCACAATACTCAGTTCGGTGATACGGGCTTTCAATATCTCTTTGTTCTTCTTTCCGGCGACGGACATCATCACCATATTGGTCAGCCCGATCAGGCAACTGATACCGAAAAAGCCGTAAGCGGCAACAATGACCGCCACATGGAACATCAGCCACGGCGATTTCAGGACCGGTACGAGCGGATTGATCTCAGGGTCCATCCAGTTCAGACCGGAAACGAAGAGGATGATACCGCCGAACAGGGTGGCCAGCGCGAAGGTGATCGTACTACGGCGCACGAACAACAGTCCGGCAAAGACAGTCGCCCATCCCACATAGACCATCGTCTCGTAGGAATTGCTCCAGGGAGCATAGCCACCGATATACCAGCGCATCCCCATTCCGAACATATGATAATGGAAGACGACCAGTACGCCGGCTCCTAACAGCCATACGGCGACCTTCATCCAGCGGGTCCGGCGGAACAGCATCGCGAAAGAAAGGACCAACAACAGTCCGCCCAAGACCAGATAGCCGATCTTGCAATAGCGGAAGACATCCATCTTGTTATATTTCAATTCGGCCTGCATGCGCTTCGGACTGATATCGAGTGTCTTGTTCTTGGCTTGCTGGTAGGTGTCGATCATGCCGACCACTTCATCTGCTTTCGCCCAATCGCCACTCTTCAAGCCCTCCTGCACTTCGCCTAAATACCAGTCGAAAATACGGGAGACGAACATGGAGTCTTTGCCAGTAAAGGCAGAGAGGTCGTCGCCGGGTGCATACCATTTATGATTCGGATCGTCTTCTTTCGGAAAAAGGTTCAGCATCTGGTGATTGATCAGCTGATGGAAGATGTTCAACTGCTCGTCCAGTTTCATCAGGTCCTTGTCGAAACGCGTACGCTGGGCAGGCATCTTGTTATAGGCTTCTTCCAGCTTCTCTTGCAGTTTGTAGTTGCCGTTACTGTCGAAGGCCTGGATATAGGCGCACTCGCCGTCCGTCAGATCATAATAGGCGGCCAACTCCGGATTGGACAGAGCGATAAAGGGAACGCGCATCCACATATCGGGCATGGCTAAAAGGCTCAAAAGGAACTGGTCAGAGTTCAACTGACCGATCTTATCCGACTTATGGAGCTTACGTAGAATCTCCGAAGAGAAGGTATTGACCGGCATCATACGGCCGCTACCTGACTGGATCGGAAGGGCTCCGAAGAGGGCAGCATGTTCCGGGCTCACCGCATATTTCTGCACGGCATCGAGCATCGGGGAAGCCTTCCCGCCGGCATTTACGGACAGGGGTACGGCAAGGAGCGCAAGCAACAGGACCGTTACGTTGGTCGCCTTGCGCAATTCTTTCAGGCGGCGGCTCTGACGCATAAAGCGGGAATCCTTACCGACCAGGCAAAGGATCAGGCCGATGACCAGCAACAGATATCCGGTGTAGGTGATGTTCCGCCCCGCCACGTCGCGGTTGACGGAAAGGATGGTCCCGTGTTCGTCCTGGTCATAGGAGGCCTGGAAGAAACGGTAGCCTTTTACATCCAATACGTTATTCATAAAGATCCGCTCTTCGCGGTCTTCCCCATCCACATGGACGATCACTTCACTCTCGTAGGAAGAGGGACTGGCGGAACCGGGATAGCGGGTTAAGGTGAATTTCTTCAGTTCAACGGAAAAAGGCAGGGTATGAAAGGTCGTGTTATCGGAAGTGCGGACAGCAATCTGGTTGCTTGTCTCCCCTTCACGCAGATGCAAAACTCCTTCTTCGCCGAAAAGGAAAGAGGTCAAGGCGCCGAGAAGGATGATGATAAAGGCGAAATGAGTCAGCATCAGTCCCCATTTGCCGCGTTTCAGGTATTGGTGTTTGATCGTAGCCGCAATAAAATTAACGACTAAAAGGAATTGGAGCAGAAAAAACAGGGGGGAATAATAAACCATTGCTTTGGCTGTCGCTGTACCGTGATACTTTTCGATGAAAGTGGCAACGGCCAGGCCAAAGGCATAAATCAGTAACAGGACGATCGTCGTTACAAAGGAGGAGAAAAATCTTTCGAGATTTGTTTTCATTTACTTTTTTATTAGAGTTCACAGATGCGACAAATGTACGCAGATTAATCGTTTGATGAAATAACCGGTGGCAATCTGCCACATCTGTGTCCTCTATTAGTTGATAGATATCATCTATACCTTTTCATTATCAATCTTCAATGATCATACGGAAGCCGACGTTGAACACACGCTGGTACGGATAGTAAGCCTTACGCGTATGGGAAGCCGCATATTTCGGACGGTCGATATAAGAACCGCCGCGGGCCACCTTGTATTCGGATGTCTCTTTCGTCTTCTCATTGTACGGATACGATACATAGTCGGAACGGGTCCATTCGGCTACGTTTCCGTGCATGCTGTACAGACCGAAGGGATTGGCCTCATAAGCCTTGCCGCCGACCTGGACCAGGTTACCGTCGTCCACGCTCTCTTCTTTCGGAAGGAAGGTATAGTACTTGTACCACGGGTTGGTCTTCGCCATCGGCTGCGGGTCTACACCGTAAACGGCAAACAACAGCGTTGTCTTGTCCGCCAAATTGTCCTTCTTGCCGAAGTCCGCATGCATGTCGCCATACCAGAAGTCCTGGTCGCTACCGGCGCGGCAAGCCCACTCCCACTGTGCTTCTGTCGGAAGCGTGATCTTGAGACCGGTCTTTTCGCTCAGTTTCCGGCAGAATTCCATAGCATCGTTGTAGCTGACACGGATAACAGGCTGTTCCGGTTTATTGGCCGGATATCCCTGAACCACGTGGTCTTTCCACTGCTGATCGACGAAACGGCTGTCGTGATCCGGGAAGACAACGTTGAACTGTTCGTTCGTCGTTTCCAGCTCGGCCATCCAGAAGGCTTTGTCGATCTTCACCTTGGCAGTCGGATAAGCATCCGGTTCGCCACGGTAACTACCCATCACGAATTCACCGGCCGGGATACGGACGAAATTGACTTTCACACCCGGAGCGATCTCAACCACCTTACGGGTTTCCTTCTCCTTAGCCAGCATTTCCTTGATCCGGTCAGCACCGAAAGGCCAACCTTTCACCTTCAAGGTCTTTTCCTTTACAGGAGCGGCCTTTTCAGGCATTACCGGGGTGATCGGGCCTTGTTTCTTCAGGTAGTCGGCATAGTCGGCGATTTCTTTCTTCCAGTCGACACCGGCTCCGTTCGCATACTTGTCGGTCAATTCCTTACGACGCTTGATCTGGTCGAATCCCTTATAAGGAAGATCAGTCAATACGTTCGCATTGAAATAACCCTTGTCGGGAGCGTTGTAGTCGATCCAGTTATAAAGCGTCTTCCATTCCTTATCGGTCAGTTTCACGTTGTGATGGCCTTTCTTCAGCAAGCGTACCAATTCGCTCGTGTTGGGATGATATTCGTACGGCTGCAAAACGACCATGTCGCCTTCGCCTCCCTGACGATGCACATACGGATGCAAGTTCAGATAAGACGTGCCATAACCTAGCTTGTCTTTCTTTCCACCCCGCAGGTCGAACGCTTTTCCTTCACCGTTATGACAAGCAATACAAGCGCGGTCCAGGATCGGCTGCACTTCCAGGTCAAACGTGAAAGAGCGTGTACCGCCTTCGGGCAGAGTCAAAGCAGACGGAGCTTTCTGCGAAGCGATCACACGTTTCGGGATCGCGATCTGGTTCTGGTCTTCATGACAACCGATACAGGAAACCACTTCGCCCGGCTGACCGGTCACCCAGCTTCGCATCCACTGGATAGCCACGCCGTCCTTATCCAAAGGCTGGATGGAGATCGGTGTATTGGCAGGAGCCTTGAAGATCACGGAACCGTCTTCTTCGACAGGAACCGTCCCCAACATACGCTTGATATCCCAACCGGACTGGATTCCATGCCAGTTATGGTCGGAACGAGTCTTTACATACGCATATTCGTAAGCATGCAGACGCAGAGACTTGACCGTTCCGCGAGGAATACCTTTCAGACCTTCTCCTTCGTAGATATCCTGAATAAAGAAGGTCGCTTCCTTTTCATTCAGTTTCACACGGTCGGGAATGGACGGAGGAGTCTTTGTCTTGCGCACCAGGATCGGGCTGATATAGCCTTCGCCTTCTGCCTGCATCAGACAGGTCACGTTGTCGTAGACGTCCACCAGATAGAGTCCCCACAAGGCATGCGGGTCCAACTTGGCTGCAACCAGGAAGTATTTGTCGTTCAGCGGAGTCGGTTTGATGAACTGCGGCCATACACCGTTTACCAGCTGGTCCTTGATTTCTTCTTTGATCGGACGGTTACGGTGAGGGATTTCCTGTACCATACCGGCTGTGCTCTTACGTCCCTTGGTCGGATCGAAGATGATCATACGGCCTGAACGTGCCACACCGTGGTGGCCGGAGATGATACCGACGAACGCCGAACCGTGGCCGGGCAACGGCTGCACGTCGAACGTACTGTTCGGGAACATCGCACCGCTACCGTAGAGGGCTTTGTTTTCCGTTCCGTCCGGGTTCATGTGCATTACGATACGGGAATAGTAGTGGGTCAGGTCGGTGTACTCCCAGCGGGTGTACATCACGCGGCCGTTATTCATGATGACCGGATTCCAGTTGGCATCCTGGTCGAATGTCAGGCGGCGCATGCTCTTGTCCTTCGGGTCATACAGCACCATGTTACCTACCGCATCGCTACCGTTCACACAAGGAACACCCTGGTAACCGATGTTGGAGATAGCGATCACACGACCGTCGGGCAGGTAAGTACCATCGTAGAACTCCAGATCCGGCTCGTCGTTTTCCACAAGCGGCTTGAAGCCTGTCCCATCCAGATTCACTTCATAGATGTTCCAGCGCTTGTCGTCCTGTGTCTGTGTGAACATCACACGGTCACCGTCCCAATGCAGTTTCAGGTCAGCGATGGAAGAACCGTTTTTCGGTTTGTAGACCTGACGCATCTGTATATCGCCACGCAGATTGGAGAGTTCGACGATCTCGGCATCGAAGCCCTCACGACCGGCAGATTCCTGGTTACTCCAGTTATTGGCCTGAGTCCCCAAGGAAGGAGTCATGATCTGGTGTGCCTTTGAACCTACCTTGAAACGGGCTGCCACGATCTTGTCGGCATCCAGCAACGGGTTAGCCAGCAAGATGGCACGTTTGCATTCCAATGCTTTCTTGGCATCGGCGATAGCCTGTTCGTCACCGTTATAGATGCCTTTGAAACCTTTCTTTTCGAGCCGTACCAGTTCGTTCAGCATCGGTTCGTATTTGGCGGCGTCGTAGCCTTTCTGCTTTTTCATATCGGCGAAAGCCAATTTGACAGCCTCGACGTTCAGCCATTCCAAATCGCTCTGAAGCGTGTACAGCTCCTGTACTTTCTCAACCAGTTCGAGATATTTGCGTATCTGTGTATTGAGATCTTTTTCGTTTGCGATCTGCTTTGCCACATTCGAATAGTAGGCTCCGTCCTTCAATCGGGCGATCGCATTATCCGCAGCCTGCTTTTCGACTGAGGCATCCGGGGTGATCAACCAGGTATCCAGGCCGTCCAGTACCGCACCCAGCATACCGATTTCTTCCGGATACTTGTTGTTCAATTCTTCCGCCACAAAGGTCGGAACCGTATTCAATGCCTGGAAAAACACACTTCCGCCACTTGAAGTATCATCGATACCGACTTCGGCTTCGAAACGGACATACTGGCCACCCACCGGGTATACCAACGTGCCGTTCGCATGGCAGAACACACCGTGTTTGTATTCCTTTCCAGCAATAACGATCTCATGATCGTATGCATTCGTGTTCATCTTGGGTTTTGCCCAACCGGCAACACCGTATTCATAAGGAACTTCGTCCAACCATACGGCTGTACCATCGGCTTTGATCAAACGGGCATTCGCCCATACAGCCTGGTCGTAATCCGTACCATCGGGACCACCGGCCGTTACAAGCACCAGCTTATCCACGCCTTTCAAGTCTACCACGAAAGGTTCGGCTTTCGCCTTATGCTTCATCCAGGTAGAAACGATCGGCATTCCGGATTTCTTCAGCTTTGCCTGTAATTCCGTTTTGGCTTTGACTGAAGCATCAATCCACGTTTCCGCCTTCTTCTGCTTGGGGCCGGCAGACACCATAACAGAAGAGGACAGAAAGAGTGATACTAATAAATAGTATTTGTTCATGTAATAAATTATAAGGTGTTTATTACTTATTATAACGCAGCTTTCGTGTTGGTGAAGCGCAAGCCGTCATTATCGTGGTAGCATGCCCATTCATCAACAATAGCACCTTCAGGACCAGCCATCATAAAGTGGAATGTTTCCAGTTTTTTCAGGCGAAGAACATCACCTACATTCTGTACGACGAAATTTTTGCTCTTGATCGCACCATGGGTAGCAGGGATAGCAGGAGCGTTCGGAGTCTCGTCGCCTACTTCAGAGAAGTTGTAAACCCATCCCTTTTCTACCATCCAGGATTCATGTTTAGCCGGGAATTTGGTCTTTACATGCGCATGTTCGGGGATCATCTGTCCCGGAAGCAGGTAGATCGCGTGAGCGAAGTAGCCGTATTCAGGATCGTTGACCCAGAAAATACCACCCATACCCACGTTTTCAAAATCACCCAGACCGAAATCAGTCACCCACATGTCCTTAGCCATCAGTTCGGTGAAAGGAACACCGTAGAAAGCGAACATGTCTTTCATTGCTTCCATAGCAACATCCTGTTGGAACTTGCCGTCTTTGTAGAAATCGGCATTTGTGTACTTCTTTGAATACTTCATTTCTTTATTAATTTTACAGTTAGCATTGTTGTTACATTCATTCTTGCAGTCGTTTCCGCACTGTTCGGTGCATTGTCCTTCGCCTGCCGCTGCGCAACAGGTAGCCTCGCCAGTAGATGTTTTGCCGTTACATGCAGCCATCGAAAGCAGGAGGGCTCCCATAGCGGCCGATTTCATAAGATTCTTTTTCATTTTTTCTCTTGTTTATTTAGTTAGTAATATTTGTTCTGTACCTATTTCCTACCGGAGAAACTTTGTTTCCATAGGGTGAAACGACTGTTTCCATACGAGGAAACTTTTGTTTGATGCCTATGAAACGTTTACTCGATGGCGATCCCTTCTATTTCGATCAATAACTCATCCCGGCAAACGTCCGCCCACATATAAGATATGGGGATATTCAAATTATATCCTTCCAGCAGTTCGCGTGCCTCCTCATAGAAGGATTTCTCTTTCAGATAGACACGCAGCATTTTCAGTTTCGCCTTACCAATCAGCTGGCCGATGTTTTCCATCGTGATATGGAGCTGGCGTCCGAGCCCTACTCCAACCAGGCTTTCCTCCCCGCGGATAGCTGCCGTACCGGAAATATAAACGATCCGCCGGTCATCGAAAGTCATGCTTTTGGCCCGTTTGAACTTCGGAGTGGCTTTCTTCTGCTGGGCAGCTTCGAGGACCTGGTCCGAATAGGCGTGGGCGGCTATCTGCAATTTATTGTCGATCGGGGTGGCATAGCATTCGGAACGGGCGAACACGGCCGCATCCAAATCGACCAGTATGCCTCCCAAGTTGGCCCCGATACCGGTAGCAGCCGGATAACCGTTGCTCCAGTCCGTCTTTCCATAGAAATCGGCACGGGCGTTGTTGAACATCTGGTAATGCTGGTCCGGCCCGTCGAAGCGGGTGATCTGCTCGATGTAGTTCCACTGGCGGATGATGCAGTTTACGGGGAAGCCTTCCCGGCGCATCACCTCTCCCATCATGTGGAATACTTCGGCGGACTGCTGCTGGATACCGAAGTTTATCACATCCCCATGGAGGCCACCGGCAAAGAGGAAACGGCCATCGGCATTTTCCAGTACGACATACGGGAAGCCGCCGTGACGGCGGAAGGTGATATGATCGTCTTCGTCCGCTTTGTAGCTATGGACTTCCAAGATCAGTCCGGCATTCAGAGGTGGCTGGGAAACATAACTCAATACCGGTTCATGATTCCCATAAAACTTACGGATTTTCTCACGCAGCATGATGCGGCGGGAGACGTATTGTTCGTTGTCGTTCGGCATGCCGAAGAATGCCAAACGGAGAATCTGTTCGTCTTGAGGCAACTGTGCCAGCAGGGCGTCTACCATTTCACCGAAAGTAGCCAGTCCGGTCGTATAAATATTATAATGTATTTTATCGCAATAGTTCATAAAGAGTTCACATATTCGGTTAATGCTTCGATATCTTTCTCTGAAACTTTCTTCTCGATGCCGTGTTTATGGACACTGAACACTTCCTTCATGGTAGCGGCACGTCCGTCGAACAAATAGGGAGCCGTACGCCACACTTCACGCAAAGTCGGAGTATCCCAACCTTTTTCGAACTCTATATCCTCACCTATGCGGTGGTATTTCATATCCGTATAATAAACACCGCTATGGCATTCCCCGCATTTCAGCTTTTCGAAAACCTTTTGCCCTTCCTTTGCCAAATCAGACAGCTCGCCATTCACCAAGTAAGGACTGGGCACGGGACGAAGTGATTTCAAATAGGCATCCACACAAACAGCATCTTCTTCCGAAACTTCAAAAAACTGGATGAAGTTGAATCCTGCCCGCACAGCCCGTTCCGCATGTTCACGGATACCGGAAATCATGTTGGGAGGAGTCACATGACTAAAGAGCATGCTCTTGCAGTTCTTGGAGTTGCCGACACCGTCGTTCATCAAGTCCCAGTTCATGCCATCCGTTCGTCCGTCTCCCGGATGGCAGCCATTACAACTCTGCCAATTCTGGAAGCAGTGCGAAGCATCGTTGAAGTAGCGTTCACCCTTGTTTTCAGCCGTTTCTTCACGTCCGGGATTCAGTTCGACAGACGTCACTTCGTTCGTATTGATATCCATGATGTTCAGGATATCGGCAAAGTAAGTCGGGATAATCAGCTTGTCACCGTTCAGGATCATATTGCGAGGACCGTTCCCCTCCAGCGGGATACGTTCGCGGAGGCCATACAAGAAAGTCAGGTCGTAGTCCAACACCGCCTTATTGGGATAGTTCAGAAATTTCTCCAACATCGCCTTATGGTCAATCACGCTGACCTCGTGCGTTCCCGAATGGGAGATGAAAACAGACTCGTCGTTGCAGGCAATGCTCCAGATACCGGCCGCACCCCGTTCGGGTTCATCCACGACGATGGCTCCCAGGAACTCCTGCTTGTCGACATCGATCACGCTGAAAGCACTCGTGTTCATCCATCCCTGCTGCAATTGAGATGTAGGGACGGTGAAACGCCCCAAGTTGTGCGATACATATATATATTTGCCGTCGGGAGTTATACAGATTCCCCGAAGGGCATTGCTTCCGTTTGCCAACTGGATGTCCTTCACCTTCGTGAAGCCATCCATTTCGATGACGGATACACACGCGGCCACATAATCGAGATCAGCCCGCTGTGCAGGAAGGAAGTTCGTGACGAACATATATTTGCCGTCCTTGCTGAACACGGCGGACTTCGGTTCGCGCAATACCTTCACCGTACGCATCACCTTCCGCGCAACCGGATCGATTTCGGAAATCGTGGTCTGGAACTGGTTACATACATATATATGCTTCTTGTCCGGACCGAACATCGGATGACATGCTCCCGAACCGGTCGGAATAGAAGCCTCCACCCTGCCCGATTCGAGCGAGAGGATCTGTAAATGACCTGTCGTTCCGAATGTAGTCACATATGCCTTGTCGCCATCCAAAAGGATACCCGTAGGCGCTTCGTCCATCGGGAAAGAACGCAACAATGTCTTGCCATCAGGCGAAAAAACATCCACCCGCTTTACTCCTTTATCTGTCATCAGCAACTCACCTTTGGCGTTCGCCACGACATCTGTCGGGAAGAACGGTGGGTTGCCTGCTGAAGCAAAGGAGATGCAACAGCAGGCAAAACAAGCCACCAGTGAGTTTTTAAACATGTATTTTCGTGTGTTCATGGTATATTATATTTTTTTTGCTTTACTATATCCCAACTCAAGAGAAATCGTCTGGGCCACTTTCCTTATACAGTCTGCCGAAACACGTACGACCTCTTTCGACAGCCGGTCCTTAGGGCCTGAAATCCAAATTGCCCCGCAAGGATAACCCGTATAATTAAAGATAGGCGCTCCGATGCAAATCACACCGTTCAGTTCTTCCTCATTATCCATGGCATAACCCAATTTCCGGACCTTCTCAAGTTCCTCCAGATAAGCGTCACGTGTAGTAATAGTCCGGGCGTTGTAGCGTGTAAATTCCATATAAGACAAATATCGGTCCCGGACTGTATTCGGCAAATAAGCCATGATAGCCTTTCCCGGAGCCGAACAATGCAAATCGAAAGGTTTTCCCGGCGAGAGGATAAAACGGAACGTATGATGTCCCTGCGCCTGCTCGATAAAGATACCTTTCCGGTCCCCCAGCACGCCGAAGCATGCCGTCTCTTTCACTTGGTCGCGCAAATCGCGCAAACGAGGCAAAACAGTTTCCAGCAAATTGTGTTCATTCAACGATCTGAATCCCAAAGTTAGTAATTTACGGGATAACTTGTACCTTTTTGTGTCTTCATTATAGATCAAATAATCCAGACGGACCAACGTATTTAAAATACGGTAGGCCGTAGTCTGTGAAATATCAAGGGCGGACTTGATATCCTGAAGCGTCTCACCCTGGGTGTGAAGCGACAAGTACTCAAGTACAGCGATCCCTTTTTCGAGATTCGGAACCTTGTAGTTCTCTTCTGCTTTTTCCATATTTGGAATAACGCTTTCCATATTTGAAATATTGTTTCAGATTTGAATCAAATATAAAAGAGAGCGCATAAATGCAAGCAGGATGTTTGTAAAAATTAGTTAAGTATGTCGTAAAACACATTATAGTTGAAAGGTGAAAGTGAAAATGCAAATAGCAACTTTCAACTCTTCTTGTAGCTGACGATGGCCAGTATGTTAAAGAACACTACGAACAGGTAGATGATCCCCCTATTGCCTACCGACATCAACCCATATACAAGCCAGGCGATACAGGTACCTGTCGTGAGCAGGATAAAACCAATAATCCAATAATGTTCCAATATGTCTGACACACGCATCAAAAGCAATATAAAAAAACAGGAGCGCAACAGCTACACTCCTGTTTTAATATCTTTTAGAGATAAACCAAATCTTACTTATCTATTGTACGGGCGGGAACACCTTCGAAAGTCATTTTAACAGGATTTATAAATCCGTTCTCATCGAAAGTCATCCGGTCGATACAAGTCACACGGTGGTCGCGAGTATTGTCGTTCAGCGGGCGGCGATGGTAGACGATATAATAATCTTCAGTATTCGGAACATGCAATACGGAATGATGCCCGGCTCCTCGCGCGATTGTCGAATCCTGCTGGAGAATCGTGGCGATACGATTGAAAGGTCCGAAAGGCGAATCGGCAATCGCATAAGCGACACAATAATCGGGACCTGTCCAGCCCCCTTCGCTCCACATAAAATAGTACTTACCGTTCTTCTTGAACATGAACGGACCTTCCACATATTTATCCGGTGTCACTTCCTTGTAGACCGTCCCGTCTTCAAAAGGAACCAACCCGGTGAAATCGTCGTTCAGGCGAACGACATTACAATGTCCCCAACCGCCGTAATACATATAGTAGCGGCCATCATCGTCACGGAAAACGAACTGGTCGATCGGCTGTGCCCCGTTTACGATCTCGTTGATAAGCGGTTTGCCTAACAGGTCCTTATACGGACCTTCCGGGCGGTCGCTGACGGCAACCCCGATTCCTCCTACTTCACCTTCATGCACGTCGTTGGCCCCGAAGAAAAAATAATATTTGCCATCCTTATGGATGATAGACGGCGCCCACATGGCTTTCTTCGCCCATTTCACGGCGGAGGTATCGAGCACAGACGAATGTTTCGTCCAGTTCACCAAATCCTTGGATGAAAAACAGTCGAAATAAGTCTGCTTCTCATACGCATCGCTCCAGGTCGGGAAAACCCAATAGGTATCACCATAAATGATCCCTTCCGGATCGGCATACCAGCCCTCGAATATCGGATTACCACTGGTCACGACATCAGCAACAGCCTTCTGTTGCTGTTTCGGCTGTCCGCACGAAACTAATGCGGCAGCACACAATAGCACATATAAACTTTTTTTCATTTATGAGTTAGATTTTTTCTGTTCCATATTCTTAGCCAACCCCCCTTCGGATGTTTCCTTATAGAGACTCGGCAGGTCGTTTCCGGTCTGACGCATCACTTCCACCACCTGGTCGAAACTTACACGGTGCTTGCCATCGGAGAAATTGGAGAAGGTGTTCGCATCCAGCGCACGGGCTGCCGCAAAGGCATTGCGTTCGATACAAGGAATCTGTACCAACCCGCAAACCGGGTCGCAAGTCAGTCCCAAGTGATGCTCCAGCCCCATCTCGGCCGCATACTCGATCTGTGCAGGCGTCCCCCCGAACAACTGACTGGCCGCAGCAGCAGCCATCGCACAAGCCACACCGACCTCTCCCTGGCATCCTACCTCGGCCCCGGAAACGGATGCATTCGTACGGACCACATTACCGAACAACCCGGCTGTCGCCAACGCACGCAAGATACGGGAGTCACGGAAGTCGCGGGACTCTTTCAGATGGTAAAGCACAGCCGGCATGACACCGCACGAACCGCAGGTCGGGGCCGTCACGATCTTGCCTCCGCAAGCGTTCTCCTCGGAAACGGCCAGAGCATACGCATAGACCATCCCACGGCTTTTGATACTGCTGCCGTAACCTTTGGCACGGATCATATAGTCGGATGCCTTACGCCGGATTCCCAGACCGCCGGGCAAGATGCCTTCGGCTTCGAGGCCATTACGGACTGCTTGTTGCATCACTTCCCATACTTCGGCCAGATAGTCCCATATCTGCGGACCTTCGCACTGTTCGACATATTCCCAGTAGGAATGGCCGGTTTTTTCACACCAGGCCTGTATATCCTTGATAGTATGCATTTCGTAAACCTGGCCCTGCGTCAACTCGTTGTAGGTTTCGTTTGCCAACGTCCCTCCCCCGATACTGTAAATCGTCCAGTTATCCAGTTCCTCTCCGCTTTCGTCAAACGACTGGAAGAGGATGCCGTTCGGATGAAAAGGCAGGAACACCTTCGGTTCCCAAGTGATATTGGTCTTGGCCACCGGGCTCAACACTTCGAGAATTGCCGCATCCGTCATGTGGCCTTTGCCTGTAGCCGCCAGGCTCCCATAGAGCGTAACATTAAAACGTACGGCTCCCCGATTGCGTTCCAGGAACATCCGGGCAGCACGCATCGGCCCCATTGTGTGGCTACTGGACGGCCCGTGACCGATCCTGTATATTTGCTTGATCGATTCCATTGTTTTGAGATTTATGAGTTATCATTTGTAATTTATGATTTATAGTTTATGCATTGATGATAAATTATAAATCTTTTCACACTTTCAAAAATATATTCCGCTTATAAAGCAGCCACAAAATTACATAAATAATCAATGCGTTCGACGCTGCAATCAAAGCCGGATAATAATTTCCTGTATATTGTTCGAGGCCATGAAAAAGAGAAGTTCCTATACATCTGAAACTAATCACGTTAGCCAGCATATAGGCCACGATCGAATTCATGCCGTAGACTTTCAACCAAGTCAGGTTCTTCCGGTGTCCCTTATAATCGATCCAATAATAGAACAAGCCCATCAACAGGAAACAATAGCCACTGCTGACCAACACCATCGAGCTCGTCCATATCTTCTTGATCACCGGCAACTGCAAGCCCCACAGCCAGCCCAGCGCAACCATTATCACACCGATTCCTAACAGCCATTGCCATTTGTGCTTCCGGTCCATTCCGCTCTTCAAGATATGCCCGGCAAAAACTCCGGTCAGCACCGTCACGCCAAAGTTCAGGCTGCTTAATATCCAGGTATAACGATAAGATCCGGCAAATACGATCTGTCCGTTCTCCACAACAGCAGCATCGCGGAATCGTCCCAGGACCGTACGGTCCACCCATTCCGCCAGGTTACCGTCCGGCGTGTAGTTGCCACCTCCATAACCATCGACCGTAATAAATTGCATGGCTCCCCAATAGGCTAACAACAAGGCGACCGCCGTCCCGATCTGCACGGACAGACGCACATGCAGGAACAGCATTGCCGAAATCAGATAGCCCATCGCAATTGCCTGCAATGTGTTCGAATAAAGATAAATCCGATCCGGGTCCAATCCTAAAAGATTTCCCTGGCACATCATACCGAAGATCCAGAGCAAGGCCACCCGCTTGACGATACGACGGTAGACCGCCCATTTATCCGGCATCACTTTATATCGGGAAAGGGCGAACGGCATCGACACGCCCGCCATAAACATGAAGAGCGGCATCACCAAGTCCCACGAAGAGAACCCCTCCCACTGCACATGCGAGAAGCACCACAAAAAATCGTTATACCAAGGCGCATCTATCGCACGTCCGAGAGGATGCAGAACCCCTTCCAGCGCCACCAGACAAAACAAATCGAAGCCACGTAACACGTCGAGCGACTCCAGGCGTTGATAAGATGGTTTCATGATGATTTATGATTTATGATTTATGATTTATGATTTGTATAAAAAAAGATTTCAGATTTATGTTTAATGTTATG
>OJNK01000956.1_pt1 | contig 15764 bp, 10 predicted proteins | sample 1597811 | NCBI WGS metagenome assembly OJNK01 (sample SAMN00265073, study PRJEB22529) | human gut metagenome
AACCGATATAAATACGGTCACACAGTCCATTTGGATTGTGTGACCGTTATTTTTTTGCTCATTTTCAGCTGAACACACCGTAAATCAAGCCGCTGGTTTCACTATGAATCAGCGGCTTCCTTGATTTCCTCATCGGTGGACATTTTCTTGTTCCTTAGCGGTCTGTGTTGCGGCGGTGTGGAGACAGGATTCCACCATTTGACAGGCTTTTAAGACTGCCTCTTGTTGATCGCCCCAAAGCTTGTCAAAGATCTGTTTGGCCATCAGGTCTAGTTTCCATTCGCAGATGGAAATGGCATCACAGCTTTTTTGCCCTGCAAGATGGTTCTTCTCAACAAAACTCTTGGCAGGATTCTGTGTGCGGAAATTGCACTGGTACCCATAGACAAGAGTTCCGTCCTGTAGAACCCTCCATTTGAATCGGTTGTAGCCTGCGCCGCAGCGACAGCGATGTTTCCGCACCCAAAGGTGCTGAATGATTCTTGTGCCCTGCCTGCGTTCCTCACCAGAAGGCATCTGAAGGGTACGAATCCGATTCTTTCGGATTTCTTCACACTGTCTCAAAAGGGCTTCGGTTACAATGGGCTCGAAGTCTCCTTTTCTGAGAATGAATGTACTCTCATCCAGATTTTTGATGCGTTTCTTCTCTAAGAAATTGTTGACCTTAGACTTATTGCAGCCGATGTACCCCATGTAGGTGGCGTTTCGGAGAATCCGGCTGATCTTGACACAGGACCACTTGACATTTCCGTGACCATCTTTGCGACCTCGGCGGGTCAGTTCATGCTCAAAGCAATCCACGCCCAAGAGAGCAAGAAAGCTGCCCGTGAGAAAGCCAAAGCCGTGGTGGAGGAACTGCACTCTATGAAACTGAAAGAAGCAGCCAAGAAGGTGGAGGACGGCATTGAAGAAACACTAACCTACTGCGATTTTCCCAGTGAGCACTGGACTCGCATCCGTACCAACAATGTCATTGAGAGGATGAACCGGGAGATCCGACACCGCACCCATGTGGTTGGAAGCTTCCCGGACGGCAATTCCGCTCTTATGCTAGTCTGTGCCAGGTTACGCCATGTGGCTGGCACCCAGTGGGGCAATAGATAGTACATGAACATGAAGCACATGGAGGCTGCCGTTGGGGACGCCTCCATTGCTGGCTGACTTTATTTACAACAGAGTCTGCAAACTAAAGTGCGAAAAATTCTTGACACTACCTTGTCGCATGTAGGCATCGTGGAGCGGGTGGAAAAGGGACGAGTCTACACCATTGAGGGAAACTCCCGCGACATAGTCCAGAAGAAATAGCTATCCTGTGGAGTATAGAGTATTCACTGAATAAACAAAGAATGAATACCTGTACCCTACATCGCTCTTCGCTCATCGCGGGGGGAGTGATGGTATGTATCACGATATACCTTAGAAAAGTAGGCTGGGCTTTCATACCCACAGGCCGCACTGATTTCCCCAATGGACAAGGTGGTGGTTCGCAGCAATTCTCGACCATGACGCATCCGCTCTTGAGTGAGAAAAGACTTCAACGAACACCCCATAGCTTGAAATACCACATGGCTCAAGTGATCGGAAGAAATCCCCAATTCTTTGGCCAGAGAGTCCCGGGTCAAAGGTTGATCCAGGCGGGAAGAAACATACTCTCGTAGAAGAGTGATGTAACGTTCATAGCTTCGGGAGGGGGAGAGCTGTGCATAGTCGAGATCAGTGGTCACTTGCTTAAGAATACCCATTTCCCGCTTGCCCGTTTTTTCCATTGCCTCATGAAGCAAATTCATGGAGGACCGCAGGCGTGTAAGAGTGATAGAGCAGTAAAAAAGACTGATGAGACAACCACTGTTCTGGCGGACCTGTTGCTGTAGGGCTCTTAAGTGAGTTTCTTTATCGCCGGAGAGTTGAGCGAAGAGTACGGTGAAAATGCACGAATCATCTGGATAGAAGGAGAGCATAGGTTTGTTTAAAAATGAGAGCACCTGTTGGAGATCTTGTTGAAAGGACTGAAAGAAATCCGGGAAAGGAGGGGGAAGGCGTTGCCAGTGATCTAATCGTGTAAGGACTAATAAAAGATTTCCGTCCCAATTATTCTCTACACCTAGTTCTCTCAGTTGATCGCGAACCTGTTGATCTTGTAAGGGGTCTATTGGAAGGGTCTCAAAAAAGTGGCACAACATGCTGTTTTGTGTAGAGGAGAGAAATCCTTGAAAATGGATTTTTTGATTGACCTGTCGCTTTTGAAAAACCTTATCCTTAGCTTTTTCAATGGAGCGCACAATGTCCTCTGTGGCGGCTGGCTGGATGACGTAGTCGCAAATTTCCAGGGAAATGGCAATTTGGGCGTAATAAAAATTCGCGTGTGAGGTCAGCAGGATACACTCAATTTCCAGACCCTTGCTGCGAATCCAACGAACTAGGGAAAGCCCGTTTTCCTGTGGCATTTCAATATCTGCCAGCAAAATATCCACTTGTTTAGAGAATAACACATCTCGGGCAGCCAGAGCGGAATTCGCTGTATATACGTTGGAGATCCCGATTCCCTGCCATGGGACCCGTTGCAGTAGAGAAGAAATCACATTTGGCTGGTCATCAACAATCAAAATGTTCATAGGAACCTCCTTGGCTTTTTTCATAGGGAAGTAGTATTTCAACAACGGCATTTTCCCCCTGATTACGGAAAAAAAGTTTGGCCCGCTCCCCATACATCAACCACAAACGGTAACGCACATTGGAGATACCGATATGTTCCTGGCGGTATTCTACTGCAGAGGGATTAGCCGTGTTTAAGGCTCTCAATACTGCTTCATCGAATGGGCCACCGTTGTTTTGAATGGTTACCTGCAAAAACTTCTGTTGAGACATCTCGACGGTGGTCACAGAAATCGAAATTTCTAAACAGTGTGCGGGATCCCCATGTTTGATGCTGTTCTCTACGAAAGTGAGCACCGACATAGGCAGGATACGGCAAGTGAGGGTGTCGTTATCCAGACTGAGAGAGAGATGAAGCTGGCGATCAAGGTGCTGGCAAAGCCGCACATACTTTTCCGTGGCATCCAGTTCCTCTCGCAAGGAAATGTATGACTGAATGTTTCGAAAGATGTGGGACAGATAGGCGGAGAGGGAGAGAATCAGGTCCTCTGCCTGTTCGTATTTTTTTAAATCTAGTAAGGAGTACAGGTTTTTCAGACAATTTAAGTAGAAGTGAGGGCGAATTTGCAACTGGTAGAACTGTAACTGGGCGTGCATAGTATCCAACTGTTGGTGATAGCTTTTCTGTTGCCAATGTAGGCTGTTTGCGCGCTCCTCTTGGATGGTGTCCATCATATTATTGAAGCCAGCCCTGTATTGGTTGAGCTCTTGAATGGCGCTTGTACCAGACAATCGATAATCTAAGTTGCCTTGGGAAACAATGGAGAACGCTGCAACGATGTTTTGCAAGGGGCGGTAAAACTTGAGGTAAAATAGCAGCCAGATGGCAGGCAACAAGAGAATGAGGATAATGATGACAACGAGCAAAAAAATTTGAATGGTGTCCAACTGATGAAAGAAACCACTTTGAGGTACCTGAATCCATAAAGAAATGGGGTAGTCTCCCAAGTTAATGGATTGAGAATTGGGAACTGCTTCCTTTCCCTTTGGAAAGAAGCACAGCCCATCAGGCATGGTGGTCAGATTTGCCTGGTACATGGGGTCTTTTGTAGGGTCCAGTACTGCGGCTATTGCCCCTTTTTGCAGCCGGAAGATAAGCGCCAAGCCAAATCCATCTTCCCATACAACTAGTTTGATCTCTTTTTCTATCTTTGCGGAGTAGCGGCCCAGAAGGCACCGAATCTGCTTTTGGAAGGATGATGAGACATCGCCATTAAAATCCGAGTACAGATAATCTGTGTGGGAGTTGTAGAAGAAAAAGCCCCGGAACATGGGTATGCCGGAAAACTTAGTTGCGAGCCTTTGATCCAGCTGAGAGGCATATCGAAACAACCTCTCGCGGCTTTGAGCGTAGCTTATATGGAGAAATTCCATAGACTGGCTACCCTCATGGAGGTATGTGTTGGCTTGCTCAATCTGATCTTCCACAGAAGAGACGATGGCAGTGACCATATTGTGGGTTTGGATTTGATAGCGTGTGACCGTCTGATGGACAGTGTATTGAAAAAGAATCAAAATAACGCCGAGCAACGGAATTACCAGGGCAAAAAAACAGATGGAAGCAAAGGAACGTAACTTGAGCATTTTATAGCCTTTCCAAAATATAAGTTGAATTACTTGGATTTTTAATAATTATATATGAAATTTATCAAAATGGCAATTGGTTCACAGGTTTTTTATGTTTTTCAACAGGTTTTTAATATTGCCTTAATGGAGAGAAGGCAAATGTCATGAAACTTCCAGTGATTTTTATAGAAATAGATGGGATGAATTGGTATAATATGGTCAAATCTTTCAAATAGGAGGAATGAAGGATGGCGAAAAAAAAGCCGAAGAGGTCCTACACGACAACTACCTTGGACTCAAGCGGCTACATCGAGGGTGGAGGTGTCCGCGCCCTACCTCACAACCTTTGGGTAGACATCAAGTGCAACAAAGTGCTCTATGTCTGTTTAACTTTTATTTTAGCTTTTTTTGTGATCTTCAGTTTTTTGCCACTGGTTGGGCTGCTAATGGCGTTTGAGCGTTATTCACCGGTGAAGGGCTTTTTCGGCAGCCAGTGGGTAGGCCTACAAAATTTTGAAACTTTTTTTTCGGGGCCTTATGTGGGAAGGTTGATTCGCAATACTTTGGCTATCGGTGTGCTGAACCTGGTGGTTAACTTTCCCGCTCCTATCATCTTTGCCCTGATTCTTAACGAAATCAAAAATAAGTATTTCAAAAAGATTGTGCAGACGATCTCTTATATGCCTTATTTTGTATCTGCCGTGGTTGCCTGTGGCATTGTAGTGGACTTCACTGAAGCAGGCGGAGCAATCTCAACGTTTGTGGCTTCTATCACCGGTTCAGAACCACAAAATCTGCTTAACCAGGGTACGAACTTCTGGCTAATCTATGTCTTGCAAAATATGTGGCAGGGGTTGGGATATGGTTCGATAATCTACATCTCGGCGCTGAGCGCTATTGACCAAGAACTGTATGAGGCTGCTGCAATTGATGGAGCTGGTAAATGGCTTCAATGTATCCATGTCACCATTCCAGGAATATTACCTATGATCATTATGATGTTGATTATGCAGATGGGCTCAGTGTTTTCGGTGGGAGCCGATAAGATCCTGCTTATGTATTCGCCTGCCAACTACAACTTCGCAGATGTGATAAACACCTACGTTTACCGTATGGGGCTTGTGCAGTCCGACTACGGCTTGTCCACTGCAGTGGGGCTATTTAATTCTATTATCGGTACCATCTTGCTGATTACTACCAACCAAATTGCGAAGAAGCTGGCTGGTACGTCTATGTTCTAACGAAGGAGAGACGCGTATGCATTACAAAATAACAGTGTCACGTGCAGTGTTTATGTCATTTGCTGTGGTTTTACTGGTTTTGATCTCCCTGGTGTGCTTGGCGCCTCTATGGCATGTTCTGATGGGTTCACTAAGCAACCCTACCCAGGTTGGTATTACTCAAGGTCTGATTCTCTATCCCTTGCAAAACTTGGATACCCATGCTTATAGCATTATCCTGACATACCAGAGATTGTGGAACGGATATCTTAACACCTTTATCTACATCTTTTTACAGTGTGTGTTGACTGGTGTAGCTACTATTGTGGCCGGTTATGTATTTTCTCGCAATCGTTTCCGGTTCCGCAACACCTTTATGCTCATTATCAGCTCGACTATGCTTTTTAACGGCGGTATGATCCCTATGTACATGGTGGTGCGTAGCCTGGGTTTGTTGGATACCCGTTGGGCCATTGTGGTGCCCGGTATGCTCAGCGTGTTCAATATCATTATCATGCGCACGGCTATGCAGGGTATTTCGGACGCGCTAGAGGAAGCTGCCCGCTTGGACGGTGCCAACGATTTTACCATTATGTTTCGCATCATCCTACCCCTTTGCAAATCCACCTTTGCGGTGATTATGCTGTTCTCGGCGGTCGCAAAGTGGAACGACTTCATGTCGGCCTTAATGTATCTGCCCACCCGTACGGATTTGTACCCTCTGCAGATGGTACTTCGGGATATCTTGATGGAGAATAGCGAGATCACCTCGTCAACTGCAGCTTTGCAGGATAGCAGCTCCATTTACCGACAGAACACAGAGTACGCCGCTATTGTCGTATCCACGCTTCCTATTCTGTGTATTTATCCCTTTGTACAGAAGTATTTTGTCACCGGCATGACCATTGGCGCGGTGAAAGCATAACAAGTCAGTTGCAGCGACTCAGAACGCTGTACAATAAACTCAGCCCTTTGCTGAGGAAGGAGGAATTCCCGTGAAAAAAATCATTACTATGCTGCTGGCTCTTTGCATGATGGCCAGTACGGTTGCCTGCTCTTCTGGCGACAATGAAAGCTCTTCCGTGAGTGATTCCAATTCGTCTGAGGCACAGACGAGTTCTACCACTGTGGAAAAGCAAGATGTGGGCGGTTTACAACTGCCTCTTACGGATGAAACAGAGGAATTGACTGTGTGGTGTGTGTACAACAACAATGCCGTGCCTGACCCCAATGATTTGAAAGGTGTGCAGGAATTGGAGCGGCGCACCAATGTCCACATCAATTGGATCCCTGTAACAACCAGTGAGGCCTCTGAGAAACAAGGTATCCTGTTTTCCTCTGGAGATCTGCCTGACATTATGTACGCAGCCTCTTTTACTTACCCCGGTGGGCTAGCTAAAGGTGTCGAGGACGGTGTCATCGCCGATATGGATCCGCTGATTCGGGAGTATATGCCCAACTATATGGCAATTCTTAATTCTAACGAAGTAGCACGCCGCCAGGCTACCTCTGATGAAGACAAATTGATGGCTGCCTATGTAATGGTTGGTACGGATACCACCATTGAGTCAGAGGGTACCTGGAATGGACTAGCCTACCGAAAAGACTTGTTTGATCCTATGGGCTTGGAGCTTCCAGAAACGGTTAGCGAGTGGCACGATGTGTTACTGAAGGCTAAAGAAAACGGTATGCCCGCTCCTTTCTCTCCTGGAACCAATGGCGGATCCAACCTGTCTTTGGCATACGGGGTAACCACCAATGCTACAGATAATTACCTTCAGTTGGACGGTGACACCGTAGTCGCTTCCGTTCTTCAAGATGGGTTTGGTCAATATCTGGAGGAGATGCGCAGTTGGTTCTCCGAGGGCCTAATCGATCCCAACTTCACTTCCGGTGGTCCCATGGTGACCCGTGACTATAGTGGCGTTGAAAACGATAGTACTCTTCTGTATGATGGCTGGTACGCTTTCGCTTGTGGCAACACTACCTATACTATGGGACAGACTACCAATCCTGATTTGTATTTTCAGGCCATTACCAATCCGGTGCTGAAACCCGGAGATGAGCCTGTGCAGTGCTCCCAACGTATCATTGCTAAAGATCCCATCTACATCACCACTGCTTGTGAGAAGCCTGAGCTCGCTGCTCAGTGGTTGGACTATTGGTGGTCTGATGAGGGTACCTACTTGAGCTGGTATGGCATCGAGGGCGAAACCTATGAGCTTGACGAGAAAGGTACTCCTGAGTTCACCGAGTTGGTCACCAACAATCCCGATGGTCTGGCTCCTTCCGATGTGTTGTATCAATACGCGTTTAACTCTGGCAGCTGGTTTGGTAAGCACGATGTTGAGCAGGGTTGGAAGATGGCCAACATTATCAATAACTCGGAAGACAACATCCAGCTGGATTCCACCGCTATTTTCTCTGCTCCGGAAACAAATCTCTGGCTGACTAGCTCTCTGGCTTTCACCGATGCGGAAGGTGTGGAGCTGACTTCCCTGCAGACAGCTGTCAACACTTTGATTGAGGAGTACATGGTAAACTACATCAATGGTAACGATAGCACCTCTTTTGACGACTTCCGGGAGACTTTGTCCTCCTATGGTATGGATCGAATCGTGGAGATTTACCAAGCGGCTTACGATCGCTATCTTGCCCGGTGATTACTGCAAAATAAATATAAAAAAGGAGTAAAACGATGGCTAAACAATTTCTTTGTTCTTTAGATGCACCCATTGTGGAAACTGTTTCTGGTAAAGTGCGGGGCTTTCAGGTGGATGGCACTTACACTTTCCACGGTATTCCCTACGCTAAAGCCAAGCGGTTCCAGATGCCTGAACCTTTCCCTTCCTGGAAGGATAGGGGGGTGTATGACGCCCATTCCTACGGCTTCGTGTGCCCTATGCTTGACCGGGAAACTGCCTGGGGGGAGATTTGTGTTCCTCACCGCTACTGGCCCAAAGATGAGAATTGCCAGTACCTGAATGTTTGGACCCAGTCCCTGGATGAAACTGCCAAGCGTCCTGTGATGGTGTGGTTCCATGGTGGCGGATTCTCCGCTGGTTCATCTATTGAGCAGATTGCCTATGATGGGGAAAACCTTTCTAAATTTGGCGACGTGGTAGTTGTAACTGTCAATCATCGCCTGAATATCTTGGGGTATTTAGATCTGTCGCCCTATGGGGAAAAGTATTGGAACTCTGGCAATGTGGGCAACGCTGACCTGGTGGCCTCTTTACAGTGGGTACATGATAATATTGCCCGCTTTGGCGGAGATCCGGAAAATGTGACCATCTTTGGTCAGTCTGGCGGTGGTGGAAAGGTTACTTCCCTTATGCAGACTCCCGCAGCGGACGGCCTGTTCCACAAGGCTATTATCATGAGTGGTATCGCTGATGGTCGTGGTTTGATGAATAGTAAGAACACGGATAGCCGTCCATTGATTCAAGCCATGCTCAATGAATTGGGATTGACCGAAGCCCAGGTGGAACAGTTGGAAACATTGCCCTATGAGACTCTGGCCAAAGCCTATAAAAAGGTGGTTCCCGCTATCCGAGAAGCGGGCGGTTACACCGGATGCGGGCCTATTCCCAATAGCTATTACCTTGGAGATCCCTGGGATATAGGTTTTACCGAGCATGCCCAAACTATTCCCCTAATTGCCGGTACAGTAGTGGCGGAGTTTGGCGGTATGGCTCCCAGCCTGAAAAACCGCACTACTATGAGCGAAAAGGAGCAGTTAGACTTTCTTCGCCAGTATCTGGGAGAGCACGCCGAGCCGTTAGCTAAGCTGTTCGCTCAGTGCTATCCGGACCGCCCTGTGACGGATCTGGTTCTCTCTGATACCTTCTCCAGAGTGGCAACCAAGAACTATGTAAAAATGAAGGCGGCTCAGTCTCAGGTACCTACGTACAACTATGTTTTTTCTTATCAGTTCCCCATTGACGATGGCCGGCCGGCATGGCACTGCTCTGATATTCCATTTGCGTTCCACAACACAGATAAAGTGGCGATTTGCAACAAGCCTGGTGTTTCTGATCAGTTGGAGGCAAATATGTCGGGAGCATTCGTCAGCTTTGCCACAACCGGTGTGCCTACGGCAGCGAATCTTCCCCAGTGGGAGCCTTGCACCGCTGATGATGCTGTAACGATGGTTCTGGACGCCAAGTGCCGGATGTGCCATCACTTTGATGATGATTTTTACGAGGCTTTCCTGCCGGTGGCTCCTGACCTTCGGAAAATTCATGGAGAAGATGAAATCTTGATTTTGCATTAAGGCACAGTGTTAGCCATGTGGGTGTCAATATTATAGAGGGAAAAAGCTGTAAAAATGCCGGATCAGCGTTGGTTGGTTCTCGTTTCTTTACAGCTTTTTTCTTTCAATATAATTATCTGGAAGAAAGGAAGGAACACAATATGTCCCAGCAAGTTTATCCTCAGATTAATCGGGTGGTTCAAACGGAAAGTGGTGCCTTACGGGGAGTGCCGGCGGGAATACCCCAATACACGGTTTTTAAAGGTGTCCCTTATGCGGCTCCTCCAGTGGGAAATCTGCGGTGGAAAGAGCCTCAACCCGTTATCCCTTGGAAAGGTGTGCGGGATGCTGCGCGCTTTGGACCGATTGCTCCTCAGCATCGAAATTTTATGGGTACTCTGTACGGGGACGAGTTTTATCGCAGCACCGAACCCATGGATGAGGACTGTCTCTATCTCAACATATGGACGCCGTCCATTACCCATGATGAAAAAATGCCTGTGTTATTATGGATCCATGGAGGAGCCCTGATGGGAGGTTACGGTTATGAGCCGGAATTTGATGGCGAGGCCTTCTGTCGGGAAGGGGTTATCTTGGTGACTATTAACTACCGGCTTGGAATTTTGGGATTTTTTAATCATCCAGACCTTTCTCGAGAAAGTCCACATCATGTTTCTGGAAACTACGGACATTTAGATCAGGTTGCGGCGTTGAAATGGATCAGGCGCAATATCAAGAATTTTGGGGGTGATCCGAATAACATTACCATTTTTGGGCAGTCTGCTGGGGCAGCTAGTGTTCAAGACCTGCTGGTGTCTCCTCTTACCCGTGGAGATATCGCTGGTGTGATCATTCAAAGCTCCGCTTCCATTGAGAAAATCAGCAAAGTTATGGCGCCCACACCCCTTGAGAAAGCGGAACGCTTAGGAGTGGAGTATGCTGAAAGTTTGGGGTGTTCCACAGTGGAAGAACTACGTGAACTCCCATGGAAGGTGTTGGATGAGGCTATCGGTCCTCAAATTCCACCCAAGTACTACTTTGGCACCATTATAGATGGCTATTTTCTGCAGCACACCCCTTCCCAAGCCTATTTTTGTGGGGAATTTCCAGATATTCCTATCATGGTGGGGAACACCTCTGGAGAAGCCAACATGTTTGGGAGCGGTAGTATGCCGGTGAAGGAATGGGAAAGGTTGCAAGAATGCCTGTTTGGCAACAAAGCTCAAGCCTATATGGAGTTAGCTCAGGTAAAGGAACCGGAAGACATCCCCCGCGTGATAAAAGATACGCACACAGGGATGGTGGGAAACCGTGCCTTGTGTGAGCTTGTTCTTCGAGCTGGTCATGCTCCTGCCTATTTGTATGTCTTTGACCATGATTTGCCCGGCAATAACGATGGCTCTTTTCACTCGTCAGAGTTATGGTATGTGTTTGGCACTTTTGAACGTTGCTGGCGTCCCATGACCGGAACCGACTTTGAACTGTCGCGGGCTATGACTGCTTATTGGGCAAATTTCGCTAAACGTAAAAATCCAAATGGAGAAAAGTTGCCAACCTGGAAACCATACACTGCGACGGATCGGGAAAACATGCTGTTTCAAGAAAAGCCACACTGTGAGCAGGTGGAGGAAAATCCACTTCAGACTTTTGTGCTGAAATATATAATGGAAGATTGAAGGAGGAAACTGCCATTATGATCGACTTACGCGCCAGCCCTTTCTTCTTAAGTGAAGAATCCATCACCTGGGTCCAAGGTGCCCTCTCCTCTATGACACCTGAGGAGAAAATCGGACAATTGTTTTGCATCACTGCCGGTGGAGAGAATCCCCAGATCCTGGGAGAGCTGGTCCAACGGTATCAGCCTGGAGGGTTTATGTTCCGCTCGGCTCCGGCCGCTCAAGTATTAGCGGCCTACCAGGCCATGGATAAGGCCAGTAAAATTCCATTGTTGCTTCCTGCCAATTTGGAAGCCGGTGGAAACGGGATTGCCACCGAGGGAACCTATTTTGCTAAAGAGATGGAAATCGCTGCTACTGAGGATCCAGAACAAGCCCACCGTCTAGGAGAAATCTGTGGGTGTGAGGCAGGCGCTTTGGGTTGTAACTGGTCTTTTGCGCCTATCATCGACATTGACTACAACTGGAGAAACCCCATCACCAACGTGCGAACTTTCGGATCTGACCCAGACACAGTACTCGCAATGGCCCGTGCCTACTGCCAGGGAATCCGGGACAGTGGTGCCCAGATGGCTGTGTGCATCAAGCACTTTCCTGGAGATGGTCGGGATGAACGAGATCAGCACCTGCTAGCTACTGTGAATGACCTGCCCGCCCCCCAATGGGAGGAAACATACGGTCGCGTGTATAAGGCTCTGATCGATGAGGGAGCTGAAACCGTAATGGTGGGGCACATCTACCAGCCTGCCATGACGAGAAAGATTAATCCCTCTTTGCAGGAGAAAGATATGCTTCCAGGTTCCACCAGCAAGGAGCTAGTTGCTGGAGTGCTACGGGGGCAGCTGGGTTTTCAAGGTTTAGTTGTTACTGATGCTACTCCAATGGTGGGTTTTAGCATGGCTCTGTCCCGTGCCAACGCCTTGGTGGCCGCGCTGAATGCTGGAGTGGATATGCTCCTTTTCTGTAAGAACATGGAAGAGGATATTGGATCTATTCGGGAAGCATTGCAGGATGGCCGATTGTCTTGGAAACGGGTAGAGGAGGCTGTCACTAGAATTTTGGCTACTAAGGCCCATCTGGGTCTGCCGGAAAAACGAAAATTGGGTACTCTGTTCCCAGGGAATATGTCAGTTCTAGGTTGTGAAAAGCACCAAGCTTGGGCAAAAGAATGCGCGGAGAAGGCTATCACTTTGGTGAAAGATAATCAGAACCTTCTGCCAATTTCCCCGAAAAAAACGCCACGCATCCGTTTGACCGTATTAGGTGAAGGAAAAACAGGCTCCTTTGGGGAGAGTTCCAGTGTAGCGCAGCCGCTAAAAGCTGCCTTAGAGAGGGCGGGATTTCTTGTATCTCTGTTCGATTACGCCACTCTGGAGCAAGGAGAAATCTTCACTGCGGGAGTAGGAGATTTGAAGGGGAAATTTGATTTGTCCATTGTGGCGGCCAATGTGGCCACCGGTTCCAATAATACCACCCGCCGCCTGGATTGGATCACGCTGATGGCTGCTGACGAACCCTGGTACACTCGGGACATTCCCACTTTGTTCGTATCCTTTTGCAACCCCTATCATATGATTGATGTACCCTTTATCTCCACTTTTGTCAATTGCTATTGTGATAACCAGGCTACTGTTGAGGCATGTGTGAAGAAATTGATCGGTCGTGATACTTTTGTTGGAAAAAGCCCTATAGATCCCTGGTGCGGCGTGTGGGGAGCTCGGTTTTTATAAGGAGGACTGCATGATATTTCAAGGTATCATTTTCGATTTGGATGGAGTGATTTGTTCCACGGATGAGTACCACTACCAGGCCTGGAAGGAATTGGCAGACCGGGAGGGCATCCCCTTTGACCGCAGTGTCAACAACCGTTTGCGGGGCGTTTCCAGGATGGAGAGTTTGGAGATCCTTCTGGAGCGGGCAAAACGCTCCTACTCCCAGGAAGAAAAAGAGAAAATGGCTGCGGCTAAAAACACTCGCTATCAGGAATTGCTCAGGGAGATGACCCCGGCGGACCTGAGCCCGGAGGTGTTTGAAACTCTGGAAACCCTGCGAAAACAGGGCTTAAAGCTTGCCATCGGTTCTTCCAGCAAAAACACGCCTCTCATCTTGGACCGGCTTGGCCTGGGCGGCTATTTTGACGCTGTGTCGGATGGAAACAACATTACACGTTCCAAGCCCGACCCAGAGGTGTTTTTGAAAGCGGCAGAGTATCTGGGGCTGTCTCCGGAAACCTGCCTAGTTGTGGAGGACGCCGTGTCCGGTGTGGAGGCCGCCCACCGGGCCGGAATGAAAGCCGCAGCCCTGGGGGATGCTGCCAAGACTGGGGTGGGGGAATGGAAATTGCCCAGTTTTTCAGCGCTAATGACTTTGTGAAAAAAGTTTTAAAACAACAAAATCATTAATACATGAATGTGGAGGTTTTTTTATGGATATAAGTAGGATTCCCGAAGAAATTCGGGCTACGTTGTCTCCAGACTTTCTAGATATCTTGGCACAAGATACAGGTAGGCCCGTCTTCGGCGAAAAGGACATCGAGCCCCATCTGCCCGCTCTGAGCCGTCAGGCGGCGGCAGAGGGCGCCGTCCTGCTGAAAAACGACAACGCCGTTCTCCCCCTGAAGTCCGAGGAACCGGTGGCGGTGTTCGGCCGGGTGCAGCTGGACTGGTTCTACGTGGGGTACGGCTCCGGCGGCGACGTGAACCCGCCCTACAAGGTCAACCTGATGGAGGGCTTGGAGAACGCCGGTGTGGCCGTGGACCAGGAGCTGGCCCAGACCTACGCCCAGTGGTGCGCCGAGAACGAGCCCTTCATGGGCTTCTGGGGCCACTGGCCCCGGTACTTCGACGAGATGCCCCTCACCGACGACCAGGTGAAGGCCGCCGCTTCCCGGTGCGGCACGGCTCTGGTGGTCATCGGCCGGGCAGCCGGTGAGGCCCGGGAAAACGACCTGGAACCCGGCAGCTACTACCTGACCGAGGATGAGAAGAAGCTGCTCTCCCAGGTGAGCTCCGCCTTCCAGAAGACCGCCGTGATCATCGACGCCGGCAGCATCCTGGATCTCAGCTGGCTGGGCGATTCCCCCATTGACGGGGCGCTGTTTGTGTGGCAGGGCGGCATGGAGAGCGGCAACGCTGTGGCGGACCTGCTCACCGGGAAGGTCACTCCCTGCGGCAAGCTCAGCGACACGGTGGCCCTCCGGTACGAGGACTACCCCAGCCAGAACTTCCTGGGGGAGGAATACAACCAGTACATCGAGGATATCTATGTGGGTTACCGCTACTTTGAGACCTTCGCCAAGGACGCGGTCCAGTTCCCCTTTGGCTTCGGCCTGTCCTACACCACCTTCGCCCTGGAGAACGTCCAGGTGAAGGCTCTGGGGGACACGGTCCGGGTGAAGGCGTCGGTGAAGAACACCGGCTCCTGCCCCGGCAAAGAGGTGGTGCAGGTCTACGCCGCTGCTTCTCAAGGCCAGCTGGGCAAGGCCAGCCGGGTGCTGTGCGCCTTCCAGAAGACCAAGCTGCTCCAGCCCGGCCAGTCCCAGACCCTGGCCCTCACCTTCCCGGTGACCGCCATGGCCAGCTTCGACGACTCCGATGCCACCGGCCACAAGAACGCCTGGGTGCTGGAGGCCGGTGACTACGGCATCTATGTGGGCACCGACGTGCGCTCTGCCCAGCAGGCGGGGACCTTCTCCCAGGGTGAGCTTCGAGTGACCGCCCAGCTCCAGGAGGCCTGTGCCCCGGTCACCCAGTTTGACCGGTTGGTGAACAAGGACGGCCAGAAAGCCTATCAGCCCGTGCCTCTGGCTGAGCGCTCTCTGAAGGAGCGAATCCTGGACAACCTGCCCACCGAGATCCCCTTCACCGGGGATAAGGGCATCAAGCTCAAGGACGTGGAGGTGGGACTGGCCTCCATGGAGGACTTTGTGGCTCAGCTGACCCCGGAGGAGCTGGAATCCCTGACCCACGGGGACTTTGTCATGGACAGCCCTCTGGGCGCTAAGGGCAACGCCGCTGTCATGGGCGGCATCATCGAGAGCTTGCGGGAAAAGGGCGTACCCCCCATCACCACCACCGATGGTCCTTCCGGCATTCGGTTGCAGTACTACTGCTCCCTGCTGCCCTGCGGCACCTGCATGGCCTGCACCTGGGATCCCGCCCTGGTGGAGAGCCTCTACCAGGCCCACGGCCGTGAGATGGTCCAGAAAGGCAGCGACGTGCTGCTGGGGCCCGGGATGAACATCCACCGCAATCCCCTGTGCGGCCGGAATTTCGAGTACTTCGCCGAGGATCCCCTGCTGGCGGGCAAAACTGCCGGCGCGATGGTTCGGGGCATCCAGAAGAACGGCGTCTCCGCCTGCCCCAAGCACTTTGCCTGCAACAACCAGGAGTTTAA
>OJNK01000971.1_pt1 | contig 15669 bp, 14 predicted proteins | sample 1597811 | NCBI WGS metagenome assembly OJNK01 (sample SAMN00265073, study PRJEB22529) | human gut metagenome
TCATAAATATCCAGAGTGTCCGGAGAAGCTATAAGACCCTTTGTAGCATTTTCAAATTCCGCAGTATGTGTGTAGACGCAGAAAAAGATGGCGTTGCGCGACTCTCAACGGGTGATAAAGATGATCGTATCACGCCAGTTGGTAGAATTATCCGGGCTTGCCGCATTGACGAACTGCCGCAGCTCATCAATATTTTGAAAGGTGACCTCAGCATTGTTGGCCCGCGTCCCGAACGTCCGGAGATTGCAGCACAGTATTGCGAAGAAATGCCGGAGTTTAATCTGCGATTACAAGCAAAGGCCGGTCTTACCGGTTACGCACAGGTCTACGGAAAGTATAACACGACGCCATACGATAAGCTCGTGATGGATCTCATGTACATAGCCCATCCGAGTATTATCGTTGACTTTAAGATCATGTTCGCGACTGTCAAAATTTTGTTCCTACCGGAATCAACGGAAGGCGTTGCAGAAGGTCAAACGACTACTATGGCGGAAAATGAAGTCACTGTCGCGGCTGAAAAGAAATCCGAAAATGACGATGACGTAGCAGTTTGATTCAAACTCGTCCGGTTGCCATTAAAAGCTTGGATGAGAGTTGAAAAAGTAAATTTGAAATTGAATAGCAGCTATCTTATATAGTTTCATAGTTAAGGAATCCTGTTTATGCCCCGAAAGAGCCATTTTATGGATGCGACCGTAGCTCGTGGTTTTATGTCTGATTGCTCCGTGAGGGTACTAACGATACTGTGGTGACTTTCACATAGCGTTATCTGGGCTGAGCAATGATAACCTCATCTGCGATTTCATCCCGGTCTTGGAGATAACAAGGCGGATGTGAGCAAGATGGCGATAAACACATGGTCGCAGAGATGTTCATTGGTGTGGGGTAATCCGTCAAAAGCAAGGGAGCTATTGTAGCACGGATGAGTGGAACCTGGAATAAAGACAGCGGCTACTGTAGCGTGAATTTTCCATAGCAACGTTCATTGTGGTGGTATAAGACATAGCGGCAGTGTGTAGATTACACTGCTGAGGACGATTAGAAGAGCTTTATATAAGGAATAAACGACTCAGACTCTTTGAGATGAGTTTGGACCGTAATCTTTGATATGCGGAGAGGAGTAAGGACTAAGGAAGATGTTACATAGGGAATTCGGTTTGGTAAGCATTATCATGGCGGCCTACAATGCAGAAAAAACAATAGAGCTGGCGATTGAATCCGTGCTGAATCAGACCTATTCAAACTTCGAGCTGCTTGTTATCAATGACTGTTCAAAGGATGGAACAGCGAAGCTGGTCGAGGCTTTTTCCGCAAAAGACAACCGAGTGCGTTTGATTTCTAATGAAAAGAACAGCGGCGTATCCTTTACTCGCAAACACGGTTTGGAAGAATCAAATGGCTCGTGGATTGCGATTCTTGACAGTGATGATGCGTGGGCTCCAGATAAGCTGGAAAAGCAGATCAAGCTTCAAAAGAGAACGAATGCTGATTTGCTTTTTACGGGTTCAGCTTTTATGGACCCGGATGGGCAGCCAATCGACTGGTATCTTCATGCTCCGGCAGAAGTGACCTATCGGCAGTTGTTGAAGCAGAATGTGTTATCCAATTCCTCTGCGCTGGTGCGTAAAGAGCTATATGCAAAGCACTATGCAATCGGAGATGGGATGCACGAGGACTTTGCGATTTGGCTCAGCATCCTGAAAGAAGGAAAGAAAGCCTATGGTGTGGATGAGCCGTTGCTCATCTATCGCATTGCAAAATCATCAAAGTCAGGCAATAAAGTCAAGGCCGCAAAGATGAACTGGAATACATATCGGTATATCGGATTGAACCCATTGGCAGCACTTTATTATGAGTGTTGGTATATGGTGAAAGGTCTACTTAAATACAAGAACTTGAAATAAAAATAGGAGAATCAAAATGAAAGTATGTTTTATCAACCCTCCGTTCAAGGCTGAATACGGCAAGTTTTCTCGTGAATCCAGAAGCCCTTCCATAGGCCATAGCGGCGTTTTGTATTATCCTCTTTGGCTGATTTATGCGGCCTGCGTTGCTGAAAAGAATGGTTTTGAAGTGGCATTTATTGATGCTCCTGCTAAGCAGATGAACAAGGAGCAGACGCTGGAGCGTGTGAAAAAGGAAGCTTCGGATGCTAAGCTCTTTGTGTTCGACACCAGTACTCCTTCTATTTATAGTGATGTAGAGTTTGCAGGTATTATCAAGAAGATGTATCCGAACGTTTTCACTATGTTGGTCGGCACTCATCCTTCTGCGACACCGGATGAGACTATGGGCATTAGCGAGCTGATTGATGGTTTGGCTCGTCATGAGTACGATTACATAGTGCGTGATACGGCTATTGCCATTCGTGATGGCGCAGATTTTGCTACCGTTCGTGGCTTAACTTATCGCAAAGATGGTGAAGTAGTCCATAACCCTGACGCAGAGCATATCACTGACTTGGATGAGATTCCCTACGCAGCAGAGTTTATCAAGCGTAGGCTCTGTGTGACTGATTATGTTTTCCCAGCAGCCGCTTTCCCGTCTATTCAGATCTTCACCGGACGCGGGTGCCCGGCACAGTGTAACTTCTGTGTTTATCCTCAGACGCTGCATGGTCATCGCTATCGTCTGCGCAGTCCGGAAAATGTCATTGGTGAAATCGAGTATATCGTAAACAACTTCCCGGACGTGAAAGAAATCGTGTTCGAGGATGATACCTTTACTATTAATAAGCAGCGCGTTTCTGAAATCTGCAATATGATGATTCAGAAAGGCATCAATAAGAAGATTCACTGGCTGTGCAATGCTCGTGTAAATCTGGATTATGAGACCATGTGTTTGATGAAGAAGGCTGGTTGCCATCTGATTATTCCGGGTATTGAAAGTGTTAATCAGCAGATTCTGAAGAACATTCACAAAGGAACCACGGTTGAGCAGATTGAAGCCTATGTTGCAAATGCTCGTAAAGCTGGTCTGATGATTCATGCTTGCTACATGGTAGGAAATCAGGGTGAGACCCACGAGACCATGAAAGAAACGTTAGCTGCAGCTATGCGTTTCAAGACGGATACGGCACAGTTCTTCCCGCTGATTCCTTATCCGGGAACAGGTGCATATAACTGGGCGAAGAGCAACGGCTATATTAATGGTAAGTACGATGAGTACATCCATGAGGATGGTACGTTGAACTGTATTATCAACACTCCGGAACTCTCTGCTCAGGAGTTGGTTGACTTCTGCGCTTATGCACGAAAGAAGTATTACATGCGTCCGTGGTACATTGGACATCGTCTTGCTCGTGGCTTGCGTGATCCAGAGGATTTGAAGAGAAGCTTGAAAGCATTCTGGCGTCTGAAAGATAGTCTGCTGAAGTAATGTGCTGAGGTGAAGTATGGTAATCCATGTAATTGGAACAGTAAATGGACAAGTCAATGAGGGAATGCGTAATGTCGCAACTCATTTGGCTAAAGAATTTGAAAAAGATAATACCGTACTTTATTCTGGCCTGAAGCAGATTCCGCAGATTGTACTGAATGCTAGGCGAGCAGATGTTACGATGATTTTTGCTCGTGCCAACAAGTTGGTCTATAGCTTGGCATCGATTGTTACGAAGATGTGCAGAAGCACTTGGATTGTTTTGGTACAGAAGCCGGATTCGGATTTCATGGCGAAAAACAATAAGCATCCATTGAAGTGCAGTTATCTCTCTATCACAGAAGGTGATATGAAGGATGTAAAAGTCGTCTCAGGCTGTAAGAAAAAACTGTTTTCTGTGGGCATCAAAGCGGATAAATTTGCACCTGTTTCAGTAGAACAGCAAAAGATGCTTAAACAAAAGTACGGATTTGACCCGTCAAAGCCGCTTGTTATACATGTGGGCCATTGTTCAAAGGGACGTGGACTGGAGGATTTTGCAAAGATCCATACAGCGCAGCGAATGGTAGTGGCCAGTGGAATGTTTGAGGATGAGAATGTGGTCCGCGTCCTGAATGATGCAAAGGTGAAAATCCATAAGGGCTATTTGGAAAATGTCGAAGAAGTATATCAGATGGCGGATGCATATTTCTTCCCAACAAGGTCTGCGGAGTTTGTAATCAGCATCCCGTTATCCGTAATGGAAGCACTCTCCAGTGGAGTTCCTGTGATTGGATACAAGAGCTTTAAAAACTTGGATGAAATTACAGGTTCCGAAGGTGCGATTACTCTGATTGATAACGCAGAACAGCTGGATGAAGTTTTGCCTGAAGTAATTAAGAAAAAGAGTGGCCATTCTCTGCTTGAAAAAACAGGCTCCTGGGGGAATGTAGCACAGAGTGTGTTAAGAATGGTTCAGGAGGAAAATGCATGAAACCGGCAATGATTAGCTTTATGGGTTTAGATGGCTCTGGTAAATCAACAAGTATTGATTATGCCTATGAGCAGCTGAAGAAACGTGGATACAAGGTTGAAATTGTTCGAGCGGCTTACGTTATTGTTTTCCTGCGTGGAATTATTAAGCTCGGAAAAAAGATTTTAATGAAGAAGGATAGTGATCCTTTTTCAGGTGACTACAAGGCGTACTTGGAGAGCCTGCGTAAGAATGCGAACAAGGGCGGTGCCTATAAGATTTTCTCTTTCCTAACAACCATTGAGTTCAAATTGCAGATCTTCTTCAAAATTCGTTTGAAGCGTTTCTTTGGTACGACATTGCTGGTAGATCGCTACATCTATGATAACGTTGTGACTTACGCTGCAAACTTGGATTTGGATGAAGAATATATGGAAGAAACCATGAATGGAAAGTGGAAGCATGCTCCGCGTCCGGACAAAATCATTTACATTAAGACTCCAGTAGAAGTCTGCTGTTCTCGAAAGGACGATATTCCTGATCCGTTGTATCTGGAAATTCGTAAACCCCGTTATGAAAAGGTTGCAGAAATGTACAATGCAACAGTGATCGCTGGTGATCAGGATAAGCAGAAGATGCTGGACGAAGTCATGGCAGCCATCGATGAAGTACTGCCTCCGCTCAAAAAGTGATTAGATAGGAGTAAAAAATGGTACGAAAACTGATAATTCTTGGCATTGACGGTATGGATTGGGATGTGATTGTTCGATACAAGGATAAACTTCCCAATCTGTATGGCTTGATGCAGAAGAATAACTACCCTCACTTGCGCTCGGTTTTCCCGGCGGATACAACTCCGGCATGGTCCACGATCTATACCGGTCTTGACCCATCTGAGCATGGCATCATCAACTTTGTCAATGTTGGTGCAAAGGAGAATACATATAAGCCGCTGGTATTTGATGACAGTGCCTTTAAAGGCAAAGCTTTCTGGGATGTACTCAACAAGCAGGGACTTTCGTGTGCAGTAATTCTGCCAATGAACATCAAGGAAGGCTGGGAAATCAACGGCTTGATGATTACTCGTCCTTACGAGGGAAAGATTCGTGTCTATCCGCAGAACAAGGGGAGCATCTATAATCCGCGGTTTGATATTTTGGGCACCGATGGAAAGTTTACCTCAGAAAAGGATCTTCCCGCTCTGCGGGACGAGTTCTTTGCAAAAGTTAATGAAGAAATCAGGCTGACTCGGCTGGCAATTGAGAACGAGGATGTGGACGTCCTGTTCTCTTACTTCTCCACGACCGACGGTATTCAGCACGATTTCTGGCGGCACTGCGATCCAAACCATCCGGAGTATCCTGGCCCCAATGAGCATGAGAATGTGATTCGGGACATGTACATCGCCATGGATAACTACGTTGGCGAAGTGATGCAGAAACAACCGGATACACCGCTTTTGATTATTAGCGATCACGGTCATGGTGCACGTCCGGTCTATACTGTGAGGATCAATGAGCTACTTCGTCGTGGTGGTTATTTGATACCTAAGGGCAGCGGAGATGGTTCCAAGCCGTCTGCGAAGAAAAAGATTAAGAAGGTTATCAAGAAGACGGCATTAAGTGTTGTGAAAGGCGTTGGTCTGCCGAAGTGGGCGATGAAACTGGCAAAGAAGTTCCCTGTGTGGAAGAGCTTGTTCGCCTCCAGTGCCGATTTTGATTGGGATAAGACACAGGCGTACCTTAGTGATCTTTCGGCTTTGAAGAATTACAGCTACGGCGGAATCCGCATCAACGACAATGTTGCTGACAAAGACAAGCTGGCTGATGAAATCATTGAGTATTTGAAGCCGATTAAGATTGAAGGCGAAGATAAGAACCTCTTCGAGTGGATTGTTCGTACCAACACCTTCTATCATGGACAGTACCTGAATAAGTATCCGGAAATCATCTACCAGATGGATGAACACTGGGGCGGCGAATGGGAGCTTGGCAAAAATGTCTTTGAGAAGGGCGGCTTTATGTACATGATGTCGCCCGGTGGTCACCGTTGGAGAACGGCCATCATTTTTGCAAATAACTTTGAACTGAAGAAGAGCAACTATGAGATGACCGATATTTATGGAGTCATTATGGATGCAATAAAGGGAGAATGAGATGAAACAGGCGGAGCGAATCGGTTGGATTGATACGTTGCGAGCATTTGCGGTGTTCACAATTGTGCTGGGACATACTTTGAGAAACGCAACAGTAGTCTACCCGTGGCTATATAGCTTTCATGTTCCGCTTTGTGTTCTTACTTCCGGTATTGTATTTCATATTGGACAAAAAATTTGGTATATTTCTAAGAGAAAAATTCAGAGCCCTCATGATTCCATATTACTGCTTTGCACTTGGGAAAGTGATAGGAAACGTAAAGGATAAATTCACAAAAACACCTTGATGAAAATCGCAGTAACAGTAGGGTGCCTTGCGGTCGGGACATATATGACGATTGGTAATGGACAGGTTTCATACAACGCAGATTCTTATGGAACGCATGGCTTTGGATACTTCCTAGTGATGGCAGGAATGCTGTGTGTTGGCCTTGTAAGTCTTACAATGTGTTTTCCAAATGGTGTGACTCCAATCAATTATGTTGGAGGAAATACTGTGGGGATTATGGTAATGCATAAGTTCCCGATTTTGTTTTTTGTCGGGCTCTTTCCTATAAGTAAAAAGCTGATTGGAACGTATCCTTTAGCTGTGTCCATTATAGTTGCAATTCTTTCGATTGGAATGTGCTTGGCTGTTTCAGAAGTGATTTATCGAGTATGCCCAATAGCATTGGGAAAAAGGAAGAGATAAATGCAAAAGAAGAAAGTTCTGGTGTGGGAAACGCTGGCGACAGTATCTGGTGGTCAGAAAATGACACTGACCGTTATGGATATGCTGTCAGATAAATTTGAGTTTTGCTGTCTTATTCCTGCGGAAGGAATGATGTCAGAAGAACTTAAAAGACGGAATATCCCGTATGTTCTAATGGGTGACCAGACGTTACCTACAGGTGTAAAGGGAAAGCAAGTGATTTTCCGCTACGGTTGGATGTCAGTTAAAAATGTATGGAAGTCACTCGGTGCGATTCGTAAGTATAAACCGGATATTCTCTACGCGCCGGGACCGGCAGCTCTTCCATGGAGTGCGGTTTGTGGAACTCTGGCCCGTAAGCCTGTTATCTGGCACTTGCATCATATTTTCTTGGATGGTGCAACGAAGAAGTTACTGAACCTCTGCGGTAGATGGAAGTCAGTCCGTGAGATTATTGCTGTTTCTAACTGCGTCGGAGATCAAATTGTAAATGAAGTAGCGCACAAAAAGGTAAAGGTGCTCTATAATCCAGTTGATGTCGAAAAATATGCAAATGGTGATGCAACGAAAATAATAGTAGAACTGGAAGCTAAACTTGGTAGAAAGTTCCGGGGGGTAAAGATAGTAACCCAAATCGGAGCAATTACGAAGAATAAGCGCCAGAATGTTCTCATCTCCGTTATTGCTAATTTGAAGAATTTCGGAGAGGATGTTGTCGGACTCATCGTTGGAGATACTGTTACAGAGGCAGATCGTATTTTTAAAAGGGAACTTGAACAGCAGATTGAAGAGAGTGGCATAAAAAATCAAGTTGTCTGGATGGGATTTAGATCAGATATTGGAGATATTTTGGCTGCAACTGATTGTGTTTTTGTTCCCTCAGAAGAAGGCTTGTCACTTGTTGCCATGGAAGCAATGTCGGCTAAGCGGCAGGTTGTAACTATGAATTCTAGTGGGGCTTATGAACTGCTCAATCATGCTGGATGCGGAACCTTCTATAAAGAAGACGATGAGTCGGGTGTTACAAATGCCGTGAAAAAAGTACTCGAAACACCGAATGCAGAAGAGACTAAACGTGGATATGCATTTTGCAGAGAGCATACAAATGCGAATTTTAAAAAAGAGATCACGAGTTTGTTTTTTGAATGCGTTAAGCAGTAACGGAGGTTTACGAGTATGAAAATAAAGCAGTATGTTGGTTGTGCATTATATATGATTGCAAAGCACCTTCCAGTTTCCTATGGAAAGTTCGGAGGATTGTGGAAAAGTTGTCGAGGGGGGGCAACAAAATTGATGCTTCCCAAATGTGGGGATAACGTTAATATCGAAAAAAATGCAACGTTCTCTATTCGAACTGAAATTGGAAACAACTCCGGAATTGGTGTGAATGCGCATTTTTATGGGAAAGTCGTAATTGGAGATAATGTTATGATGGCTCCCGATTGCATTATATATGTTCGCAATCATGAAAGCTCTCGCTTAGATATCCCAATGTGCGAGCAAGGATCGACAGAGGAACGTCCAGTAGTTATTGGAAACGATGTATGGATTGGTGGACGTGTAATTATCCTTCCGGGTGTTAAAATCGGAGATGGCGCAATTATTGGTGCAGGTTCTGTTGTTACAAAAGATGTATCAGAATATGATGTTGTGGCTGGAAATCCGGCGAGGGTTATAAAGAATCGTAAAAGTTCATGAGATTTGAAGCTTCTCGCATGACTTCCGGCGGAAAGGAAAACTCGATGAAGAATCAAGTTGTTGTGGGTATATTGCGCTTATTCAGCGGTCGAAGAAACAGTGGTTTACAATTGAGTTATTAAAGAAACTCCGAGCAGAAGGATATGATGCTGTTGGAGTCTTTGCTGGTGAATGCAGAGAACCTGAATACATGACTGAGCTGAATCAGAAGGTTGAACAGTATGATCTAAGGGAGCATGTCACATTCCTTGGTCGGCGGAATGATATTCCGGATTTGCTCAAAATGATAGATATGCTCATTATTCCATCGGCATTTGAAGGGTTTCCATTGGCTGGTTTGGAAGCAGCAGCGGCAGGTGTTCCAGTAATTGCATGTGATGCAGCAGGCGCAGAGGAGTTCATCCGCGTGAGTGGAGATGGTGTTACATTTGCAGAGGATGATATTGATAGTGCAGCAGATGCAGTGGGAAAAATCTTAGAGGGAAAAGAACAGTATAAAAAGGCTGGCATTGAATTTGCAAGCCAGATGTCTAATCGTGAGTATTCAACAAAGGTAGAACAAATCTTTAAATCGATTGAGTAAAGTTGAGGATGGAGAACTGATGAATAAAAAAGAAATCATCGTTGTGACAAATCCAATGATAGCAGCAAATCGTTCTGCAGAAGTAACACTAAGTAAGTTTTTGCGCGTAATAAAGCCATCTGTGGAGTCAATACAAGTAATAGGTGGAAATCTTAGTGTGGAAAATGACTTGAACGATATCCAGTTGATTTCTTTTCCGATTACTCGCCATCCTAATAAATTTAAAAGGATGCTCTCGGTTATTGGTGTGCAGCTAAAAATGATGAGGGCTGTTATCCGAATTGGTCAAAAAGGCCAGCCAGCTTACTTTTGGATTGCGGATAAGATGATCCTCCCGTATTTTGCGGCAAAAATGAAAGGAATGGAAGTTAATTACTTCATCTACGGAAATGTCGAAAAAGAGGGCACCCAAAGTAGATTCACAGCATTATCAGGAAAGCTGATTCGATATATGGCAGCCCACGCTGATTGTGTATGTATGGAAAGTCCTTCCGTTGAAAATGAATGGCCATCTTTGAAAATTAAGCAAAAGAAAGTCATACATTTGTACACTGATACCATCGCAAAACCAGAATTCCAAAATAGGGACAATATATTTGGAATGGTTTGCCGGTTGACCCCCGGTAAACATGTAGTGGAATGTATCCGAGCTATGTCAGAAATTCATAACTTGCATCCGAATTGGAGACTGGAAATAATCGGTTCAGGAAAACAGCAACAAGAGTGCGAAAATCTTGTTAATGAATTAGAGGCAAAGGAGTATATTTCACTTCTTGGCTGGGTTGAGCATTCAGACTTACAGAATAAGGTGAAAAGTTGGAAATACCTGTTGTTTCCTACAGATACCGAGGGAATGCCAAATGGCATTATTGAAATGATGGGATTCGGTATTCCGGCTATTGCATCATCAGTAGGTGGTATTTCAGATGTGATCTGTTCGACAAATGGTTTCCTCCTTTATGGTAGTACAGTCCTTGGTTTGAAAGAAAGCATAGAAAAGGCAATAGAATTGAGTGATAACGAGTATACCAAAATGGCTCGAAATGCGTATGAGACTATAAACAGAGAATATACATTGCCAGCTGCACAGGCGCAGGCAAAAAAATGGCTGTGAGGGAAATAATAGATGATATGGGCATGGATCGTAGCAGCGGTAGCTATTTCATGGCTGTTCTGTAAAAAAGGAATAAGTTGGTACCATTATATCTGGCTTCTTCTTCCAATTGAAATGTATGGCGTTACAATTGCAGGTGCTACGTTGAAACCATACATGTTGTTCGGTATATGTATTATTGCGAGCGACCTTGTTAGAAATAAAACAATTCGAGTCCCTGTGGCAATCATAGCTGCTGTATTCGCGCTCATCATTAGTGATTTTTTGACAGGGTTTGTGATGGCATCTGTAATGCAGCATATAATGTTCATTCTGGTTTTGATGATTGGTTTTTGCTATCAGCGTCGTCAAAAAGATGGCATTGAATTTGAAGAGATGGGGCAGGCGACACTGGCGACAACAATCGGTTACGGAATAGTTTTTACTGTGGCTTGGTTAATGTTTAGTAGAGGTATTACGCCTGACGGAGTATATGCTTCAGAGCGCTTGGAACCGGGCATTGTTTTGAGACTGGCGTCATTTGGCGGGAATGTTTCGCAGCGTATGAGAGGTTTTTGCATTGATCCGAATAGTGTGATTACGACGCTCATTCCTGGTGCAGCTTATGCACTAGCCAATGTTGTGTATCGTAAACAGGAAATTGTGAAGAGTATTCTCGCACTTGCTGTTTATTTGGCTGTGGTCGTCTATTCTGGTTCGCGAATGGCGCTAATGTGTACGTTTGTTATGCTTACAATATTCTTTGTTATTGGGTATAAGAGAGCAAATAATAAGCGTCAGGTGCTTGTAGTTGGAATGGCCATTTTGGGAGTAATCCTTATCGGACTGATTTCTAATATAGATGCTGTTATTCTTGAAGTTGCGAAGATGTGGGAAAGTATCTTTGGAGAAAGAGCGTCATTGGGTTCGGAATATGGAAGGTTAACGATTTGGAAGACAAATATTCAATATCTGATTAGAAACAATAAAGAACTGTTTGGGGTGGGACAGAACCAGATATATTTATTGACAGAAAGAGGTCTTGCCTGCCACAATACTTGGCTTGAATGGATTTGTGGAACCGGTATTTTTTTAGGTGTAGCTATTGATCTGTGGTTTATTTTGGCACCATTGAAATATAAAAAAAGAGCCATAGGCTTGGGCGATGAAAATGCGAAAAATGCTATTCCACTTATTATGGCCTATGTTATCGTGGTTGTATGTATTTCTACAGTTGATAACATCACAAATTCAGTGCTATTGTTTCTAATGCTCATACTAAGATATGGGATAATAAATCAAAGTGTAAAAATGGAAAGGGAAGCATGAAGATTCTAAAGGGTAATTCGGGAAATTCGGTTTTGCTTGCAGTGGTTAAAGCGTTCACTACGGTTAGCGGAATTTTGAGCACAATGATTATGTCTCATGCGCTAAGCCTTGAATTGTATGGTACATTCTCTCAGACGAATCTGATTGTAACAACTGCTACAAACATAACTGCGCTTGGGTTGGTTGATGCAGTAAATTATTTCTATAATAGAAGCAATGACGAAAAGGTTCAAAAGGCATATATCAATACGATAATGGGATTTCAGACGATAACAGGTATTGTTGCTGGTGTCCTTATTATTGTATTATCAAACAATTTGGTAGAATACTTCAACAACCCAATGCTATTAAGCTTCTTTTGGCTCATTGCATTCAGGCCGTTATTTGCAAATTTGAATGTGTCGCTTCAATATTTGCAAGTTTCTATTGGTAAGGCAAAATCTGTTGCGATACGAAATGCGGGCTTTGCAACACTTAGATTAGTTGTATATGCGATTGCAGCATGGGTCCTGAAAGATATAACGGTCGCATTGATTGCATTTTTGGCGTTTGAAGTGATCATTACAGTGTTTTTTGGATGGACCTTTGTGAAAGAAAAGTTCATGATAAAGCCTTATGAAATTGATTGGAGTAAAACAAGAGAAATCCTGGGATACAGTATTCCAATGGGTGTTTATGTTTTGACCAATTCTTTGTGCCGTGACATTGATAAAATGCTGATTGGTGGCTGGTACAACACGGATCAATATGCTATTTACGCGAACTGTGCTACGTTGCTGCCATTTGATATTATATCGGCCTCGTTTTTGACGATTTTAATTCCAATTTTAACAAGATATTTTGGAGAAAAGGATTATATACATGGCAGAATTCTCTTTAAAAACTATTTAAAAATAGGATATTATACGGCGTTTACATTTACGATTGCGTGTATGATCCTTTCAAAAGAAATGGTCTCGTTCCTTTATGGCGAAAAGTATTTGTCAGGTCAGGCTATTTTCGTTCTGTACACAATAGTAGATATGATAAAATTTGCTAACATGTCAATTGTCTTAAGCGCCAGCGGAAAAACAAAGACACTTATGATTTGCTCACTTGTGTCACTTGTAGCTAATGCAGGTTGTAATGTACTATTCTATCATATTTTTGGCTTTATCGGACCGGCAATTGCAACAGTTTTTGTAACAGTTATACTGACGGCCGTTCTTGCAGAAATGAGTGCAAAGTCGCTGGAAACATCAGTCTGGAAACTAATTGATTGGAAAGAATTTTTAACATTTGCGATTGAATTATCAATAGTTGGTGTCGTTTGTTTTATGGCCAAAAGAGCTTTAGAAGCAGTTGCAGTTAGTCCTATTATTATCCTTTGCGTACTAGGAGGAGCATATATTGCTGGAATTCTTTGCCTTAATAAGAAAAAAATATTTTCAGCAATGAAGGAAATTAACGCATTACATTGAGTTTCCCTCTTAATCGCGAAAAATGAGTAAATCAAGCATAGAAGTGTTTCCAGAAACGATGGTCGATTATAAAATTTGGAAAGTATCAAGGCATACACTGGCATGACTGTGTGGCTCAAGTATATTCAAAAGAAGAGTAAGTAACAGCGAAGAATGAAGAGAGGGTACATATGGATGCGGAAGAAATCAAAAGCATAATGAGGCAATTTAAGCATGGAGTTGCGGATAGCGAATGGAAGCAATTTCTTAAATCTATTAAGATTACTAATATTCACGGATGGACGGGACAAGAAATAGCTTTTAATTTTCCGGTGGTTGCAATTGTTGGTGAAAATGGTATTGGAAAAAGTACTTTTTTGAAAGCATCTGTGTGTGCGTATAAAAACAAAATGGTCAAACTTTTTATCCATCTAAAATGTTTGTAAGTACGCGCTGGGATGCGACTGGTCTGCAAAATGCAATAATTGAGTATAAAGTTCGTAAGGGAAACGAGGATATCAACCTTCGTTGGAAGAAGACTAATGATTGGGAATTTACACCAAAACAAGGAAAACCTGAAAGGAATGTGTTCTTTTTAGACATTTCCCGAACGCTTCCGTTAGATGCGACTGCCGGATATGCTAAAGTGGCTAAACTTGCTAGTGAAGAAGTTGGGGCAGTAACAGAGTTGACGCCAGAAAGTCTACAGAATCTTTCATATATTTTAGGTCAACAATATGGTAGGGCACGGTTCGTTGGAACAGATGTAGATGTTGATCGAAAAATCGGACTCCTGACAAAATCCTATGGTGAAATATCGCAATTTCATCAAGGCGCTGGTGAAGACTCTATCCTTGATACGTTCAAACTTTTACAGGATATACCGAACCAATCATTGTTGGTAATCGATGAAGTAGAAAACTCCCTCCATCCACAAGCACAGCGCCGGTTTGTTAGGTATTTATTGAAGCTCTCACGTGTGAAATAATTACAGATAATCTTGTCAACGCATAGTCCATTTGTACTAGAAGAACTACCACCAATTGCGAGAATAATGCTTATGCAACTCTCGGACCGAAAGGAAATTGTTTAAGAAGCATCAACGAATTTTGCGTTGGCAAGTATGGATGATGGTGAGCATCCGGATTTGTATGCTTTCTTGGAGGATGATGAAGCGGTTTCCCTGTTTTGGGAAATACTAAAACAAGATGCAGAGCATTATGAAGAGTATAGCAAGAAGATATCTGCACGCTCTGTTGGTAGTTGCACTGTTGTAAAAACATTAAATGAAATGAGCAAAAGTGGTAAGTTGCCCTATCCGAGTCTCTGCATTGTTGATGGGGATAAGGCAAAAGAAATTCCAGATTGCTTGGCACTTCCGGGAACACAGGCACCAGAAAGACAAATTATCCTTGATTTAAAGGAAAAAGATTGGAATAACTTAGATGAAAGGTTCGGAATTGGTGCTGGTTCGCTTTTTAAGTATTTGGATGATGCAATTCTTCTTCCGGATCATCATTGCTGGACGGAATACATAGGAAATCGTGTAAAGAAGAGTAAAGATGCTGTTTGGTCAATTATGATTGAAGAATGGTGCAAACAGTGCGCAGAGAGTGAAAATATATCACATTTTCTGGAAAAGGTTCGTTTGAGTTTGAGGAGTGCGGAAAACATTCATTAAATCCAAGCTTGCAATGACAGATAAAATGATAGTGGCATAATTTAATTTGACTACAGCGTAATACACAAGAGTTAATGCCATGCGCCAGCATGGCTGTGCTGCTCAAATATGCTATCTCTCCGTGGTGAGCAGCAGGCAACGAGATTTCCTCTCGGCTAAAGCATATATTCGTTAAATCACTCTTTGGATAAGGAAAAAACTATAATGGGAAAGTATTTTGGAACAGACGGTTTCCGTGGGGAATCCGGTGTAGATCTGACTGCAGATCATGCCTACAAAGTAGGTCGTTTTCTGGGCTGGTATTATAATGTGTTGCGTGAGCGCAATGGTGACATCGATCCTGCTCGTATCGTCATTGGTAAGGATACGCGCCGCAGCTCCTATATGTTTGAATATAGTCTGGTGGCTGGCCTCACCGCTTCTGGAGCAGATGCATATCTGCTACACGTCACCACCACACCTTCTGTGGCTTACATTGCGCGCGTGGATGACTTCGATTGCGGCATCATGATCTCTGCAAGCCATAACCCCTACTACGATAACGGCATCAAGCTGATAGACTGTTACGGTGAAAAAATGCCCGAGGAGACTCTGCTGCTGGTAGAGGACTACATCGACGGCAAACTTCATGTGTTCGATAAGGATTGGCCGGAGCTGCCCTTTGCCC
>OJNK01001014.1_pt1 | contig 15092 bp, 7 predicted proteins | sample 1597811 | NCBI WGS metagenome assembly OJNK01 (sample SAMN00265073, study PRJEB22529) | human gut metagenome
AGTCCGCTTGCAAGACCTCCTGCGGCGTGGCTAACCAGCAGTGCGAGAACAGCAATAAGTAATTTTTGCAAACCTTATGCCGCCTTTGCCGGGCGGCATTTTTTTATGGTATGGAGGTAAAAATGGTACATCAGTATCAATTGAATGGATATAACATCGTGCTGGATACCTGCAGCGGTTCCGTACATGTGGTGGACGATGTGGCGTATGATGTGATCGCCCTGTATGCAGACCACACCCCGGACGAGATCGTGTCTGCCATGATGGAAAAATATGGCGACCGGCCCGACGTCACCGAGGAAGACCTGCGCCAGTGCATCGAGGATGTCACCGCCCTGAAAGAGGCGGGCAAGCTGTGGAGCCCGGATGTCTACGAGGACATGGCATTTGACTTTAAGAACCGCAACACCGTGGTCAAAGCTCTCTGCCTGCATGTGGCCCACACCTGTAACCTGAACTGCTCCTACTGCTTTGCTTCCCAGGGCCGTTATGAGGGCGAGCGTGCCCTCATGAGCTTTGAGGTGGGCAAGCGCGCCATGGATTTCCTCATTGAGAACAGCGGCACCCGCCGCAACCTCGAAGTCGATTTCTTCGGCGGTGAGCCGCTGATGAATTTCGATATGGTCAAAAAGCTGGTGGCCTACTGCCGTGAGCAGGAGAAGATCCACAACAAGAATTTCCGCTTCACCATGACCACCAACGGCATGCTCATCGACGACGATGTCATTGATTTCTGCAACAAGGAGTGCCACAATGTCGTTCTGAGCCTGGACGGCCGCAAGGAAGTCCACGACCGCTTCCGCAAGGATTACGCGGGCCACGGCAGCTATGATGCCATCGTGCCCAAGTTCCAGGAGTTCGTCAAGAAGCGCGGCGATAAAAACTACTACATGCGCGGCACCTACACCCACTTTAACACGGATTTTACCAACGACATCTTCCACATGGCCGACCTCGGCTTTACCGAGCTGAGCATGGAGCCCGTGGTCTGCAAGCCGGATGATCCCAGCGCCCTGACCGCGGAAGATCTGCCCATCCTCAAGGAGCAGTATGAGATCCTGGCCAAAGAGATGATCAAGCGGGACCGCGAGGGCCGCGGCTTCACGTTCTACCACTACATGATCGACCTGACCGGCGGCCCCTGCATCTACAAGCGCATTTCGGGCTGCGGTTCCGGCACCGAGTACATGGCCGTTACCCCCTGGGGCGACCTGTACCCCTGCCACCAGTTCGTCGGCGACCCCAAGTACCTCATGGGCGATATCTGGAAAGGTGTCACCAATACCGAGGTTCGGGATGAGTTCAAGCACTGCAACGCCTATGCCCGCAAGGAGTGCAAGGATTGCTGGGCCAAGCTCTACTGCTCCGGCGGCTGTGCGGCCAACGGCTACCACGCCACGGGCAGCATCAAGGGCGTGTATGAGTACGGCTGTGAACTGTTCCGCAAGCGGATGGAGTGCGCCATCATGATCAAGGTGGCCGAAAACCAGGAGCTGGCTGCTCAGGGCATCGAGGTGCCCATTGAGATCGGCGGCCAGTGCAATGCCTGCGCCACCGGCGAAGCCTGCGAATGAGCTCCATGACCACCCCCATCGTGGATTTTGTGCGGCAGTATGCGCAGTCCGGCACCAGCCGCCTGCACATGCCCGGCCATAAGGGTCAGCCGTTCCTGGGCTGTGAGGCCTGGGATATCACCGAGATCAAGGGTGCCGATGAGCTGTACGAGGCCGAGGGCATCATTGCCCGGAGCGAGGCCAACGCCACGGCTCTTTTTGGCACGGCGCGTACTTATTACAGCACGGAGGGCTCGTCCCAGTGCATCCGGGCCATGCTGGCGCTGGCCCTGCGGGGGGCTCCCAAAACAGGGAAGCGTCCGGTGCTGCTGGCGGCCCGCAATGCCCACAAGGCCCTGCTTTATGCCGCCGCCCTGTTGGATTTCGACATCCAGTGGCTCTGGCCGGCCCCGGAAGCATCCGGGGCGCTGTGCAGCTGCCCGGTGACGCCGGAAGCCCTGCGCAGGGCCCTGCAAAGGCAGGCAGAGCAGGGAACACGGCCCTTTGGCGTCTACGTCACCAGCCCGGATTATCTGGGCAGCGTGCAGGATATCGCCGGGCTGGCAGCCGTCTGCAAGGCGCGGGGCGTGCCCCTGCTGGTGGATAACGCCCACGGGGCGTACCTGCACTTTCTGCCCGGCGGCAGCCGCCACCCCATTGCACTGGGGGCGGCCATGTGCTGCGATTCCGGCCACAAGACCCTGCCGGTCCTGACGGGCGGGGCCTACCTGCATCTGGGCCCGGATGCCCCCGTGCAGGACGAGGCAACCGTCCGCAATACCCTCAACCTCTTTGGCTCCACCAGCCCGTCTTACCTCATTTTGCAGTCGCTGGACCAGTGCAACGCGGTGCTGGCCGGGGATTACCGGGCCCGGCTGGCCGGGTGCTGTGCAGCGCTGGAAGCCCTGCGCAAAGCCCTGAATGAGACAGCTGCAGCCCACGGGGCTGTGCTCCCGCTGGCGTTACCCGGGAATCCCCCGGACCGGGAGCCCCTCAAGCTGACGCTGGATGCCGCCGCGCTGGGCTGTTCCGGTCAGGCACTGGCCGAGGTGCTGCGGCAGCATGGCATCGAGTGCGAGTATGCCGACCCGCGCTATCTCGTGCTGATGTTCACGCCAGAGAACCCACCGCAGGATTATGACCGCCTGCGGGAGGCCATCACCGCCTGCTGTACGGCCCGCCCGCTGGGCAGTGCCCCGGCGGAAGAAGACACTGCCGGGAACTTTGCGGCCCTGGCCCGGGAACTGGCGGAAAATGGCCCCCGGTGCACCATCCGGGAAGCCATCCTTGCCCCGCAGGAGGTCGTCCCGGCAGAGGAAGCCCTGGGCCGCGTCTGCGCCATGCCCACCGTCTCCTGCCCGCCCGCCATCCCCATCGTGGTCAGTGGGGAAATGGTCAGCAGAGAGGCCGTTACGCTGATGAAGCGCTACGGCGTTGCAAACGTCGCTGTCATAAAATGAAAAACACCGCTGAGATTTTGTCCTCAGCGGTGTTTTTGCGTCTTGGCAGGCTTATTCGATGCCGGTCACTTGGTAGTCCTGGTCTTCCACGGCCTTTTTCAGGGTCTCGTTGGAGACGTCAGCGGTCAGGGTGACGATGGCGGTACCGGCAGTGTGGCTGACGACCGCCTCGCTGACCTCGGGCAGGGCTTCCAGTGCTTTCTTGACACGGGCCTCGCAGTGGCCGCACATCATACCCTCAACATGCAGAGTCTTTTTCATGGTGGGATCCTCCTGGTTGGAATTACTCTCTTTATCTTCAGCCGGAGCCTCAGCCACGGGGGCAGAGGAGGCGGCGGGAGCCGAAACGGGGTTGACCTTGCGGTCGTGCTTGGTGCTGTGGACGTCAAACAGGTTCAGCCGCAGGGCGTTGCTGACCACACAGAAGCTGGAAAGGCTCATGGCGGCGGCACCAAACATCGGGTTGAGCGTCAGGCCCAGCGGGATGAAGACACCGGCGGCCAGCGGGATGCCGATGATGTTGTAAATGAACGCCCAGAACAGGTTTTCGTGGATGTTGCGCAGGGTAGCGCGGCTCAGACGGATGGCGGCGGGCACGTCCGAGAGCTTGGAGTTCATCAGCACCACGTCGGCGGCGTCAATGGCCACGTCGGTGCCCGCGCCAATGGCGATGCCGGTGTCGGCACGAGTCAGGGCCGGGGCGTCGTTGATGCCGTCGCCCACCATGGCCACCTTGCCGGACTCCTGCAGCCTGCGGATGACGGCTTCCTTGCCGTCGGGCAGGACCCCTGCGATCACTTCATCCACGCCTGCCTGCCTGCCAATGGCGTCGGCGGTGCGCTGGTTGTCGCCCGTCAGCATCACCACCCGGATGCCCATGTTCTGCAGCTCCTGGATGGCCCGGGGGCTGTCCTCTTTGATGGTGTCAGCCACGGCGATGACGCCCATCAGCCTGCCCGCCCCGCCAAAGAAGAGGGGCGTTTTGCCCTGCGCGGAAAGGGCGGCGGCGTCATTCTGCAACGCCTCGGGCACCTCCACCTTGGTGGCAATGAAGCTGGCGTTGCCGCCAAAGATCTCCATGCCGTCCAGTTTGGCGGAAAGGCCGTTGCCGGGCAGGGCAGTAAAGTCGGTGACGTCGGGGCACGCGATGGTCTCGGTCTCGGCATAGGCCAGCACGGCCTTGGCCAGCGGGTGCTCGCTCTTCTGCTCCAGAGAGGCGGCCAGGGTCAGCAGCTCGCTCTCGGTCACGCCCTCTGCGGGGAGGATGTCGGTGACCTTGGGCTCACCGCTGGTGATGGTGCCGGTCTTATCCAGCGCCACGATCTGGGTACGGCCAGCCGCTTCCAGCGAAGCGGCCGTTTTGAAGAGGATGCCGTTCTTGGCACCCAGGCCGTTGCCCACCATGATGGCCACCGGGGTGGCAAGGCCCAGCGCGCAGGGGCAGCTGATGACCAGGACGGAAATGCCGCGGGCCAGTGCATAGCCCAGCTCATGGCCCAGCAGCCAGACGATGGTGGTGAGCACGGCAATGGAGATGACGGCGGGCACAAAGAAGCCGGAAACGGTATCGGCGATCTTGGCGATGGGAGCTTTGGTGGCGGCGGCGTCGCTGACCATCTTGATGATCTGGGCCAGAGTGGTGTCCTCGCCCACGCGGGTAGCCTGGCACTGCAGGAAGCCCGACTGGTTGGTGGTGGCGGCGCTGACCTTATCGCCCTCGGCCTTGTCCACCGGGATGCTCTCGCCGGTCAGGGCACTCTCGTTGACGGCGCTGGTGCCCTCCAGCACGATGCCGTCCACGGGGATGTTCTCACCGGGGCGGACGACGAAGACGTCGCCTTTCTGCACCTGCTCAACGGGGACGACCACTTCCGCGCCGTCCCGCAGCAGGGTGGCAGTCTTAGGAGCCAGCTTCATCAGGCTCTTGAGGGCATCCGTGGTCTTGCCCTTGGAGCGGGCTTCCAGCATCTTGCCCACGGTGATGAGGGTCAGGATCATGGCGGCGGATTCAAAGTAGAACTCCATCATATAGTGCATGACGAGTTCGTGATTGCCATCGACCTGAGCACGGGTCATGGCAAAGAGGGCGTAAGTGCTCCACACAAAGCTGGCCATGGAGCCCAGGGCCACCAGCGTGTCCATGTTGGGCGCGCCGTGGAGGAGGCCCTTGAAGCCGTTGAGGAAGAACTTCTGGTTGATGACCATGACGATGCCGGCCAGCAGCAGCTGGACGAGGCCCATGGCAATGTGGTTGCCATCAAACCAGTGGGGGAGGGGCCAGCCCCACATCATGTGTCCCATGGAGAAGTACATCAGCACCAGAAGAAAGCCCAGCGAGGCGATGAGCCGCCGCTTGAGCTTGGGCGTCTCATGGTCGGCCAGGGCGTCCAGATCGGCGCTGGTGCTGTGGGCAGCGTTGCTGGCCGCACCCTTGGGGCTGGCACCGTAACCGGCGTCCTGCACGGCTTTGAGGATGGCCGCCTCGCTGGCCGTGCCCTCCACGCCCATGGAGTTGGTCAGCAGGCTTACCGAGCAGCTGGTCACACCCGGCACTTTCTTTACGGCCTTTTCCACCCGGGCAGAGCAGGCCGCGCAGCTCATGCCCGTAACGTTATACTGTTCCATTGTGTTGGTTCCTCCTGTCGCTTGGAACTAGGATGCCCCGGCGGGGCTTATTTCATCAGCTTGGGCAGCAGCTTGAGCAGCTCGTCCAGCTTCTCGTCCTGCCCGGCCCGCAGGTCATCCGCCACGCAGGTGCGGATGTGCTGGCCCAGAAGCTCGCGGGTAAAGCTGTTCAGCGCCGAGTTGGCCGCTGCCACCTGCACCAGAATGTCGGCACAGTAGACGTCTTTCTCCACCATGCCCCGGATGCCTCTGATCTGCCCCTCAATGCGGCTCAGGCGGTTGAGCAGGGCTTTGTGCTCCTCCGGCGTGCGCACTTTGTGGCGGCAGCAGCAGGCATGGGGAGCGGCTTCCGTTTCTGCCGCTGGCGGTTCCGGCGCGGCGCGGCATTCTGCCGCCATTTCCGCAGGTTCCGGTGTGGCAGCCTCAGCCGCTGCCGCACAGTGCGGGCAGGCGGGGGAAGCGTGCTCCATGTGTTCCGATGGTTCCGACATCGTATCTTGCTCCTTTCTGACTTGAAGAATTACCCCATGGGGGTATCTCTCCCTGCGAGATGATTCTAGCACAGCTTGTCCTATAAGACAAGTAGGAATTAAGCTGTAAATGTGAAAACTTTGTGAAAACGTGCCTATAAAAACAGAAAAGCAGCAGCGGGAACCCCATGCGAGGTTCCCGCTGCTGCTTGTTTAGGATAGGAAAGAGAATGGCTTGAAAAATAGGGGGAGGGGGTTACAGGTTGGTGTAGCCCATCAGGTAGCGGTCTACCTCGGCCGCGCAGTCACGGCCCTCCCGCAGGCCCCAGACAACGAGGCTCTGGCCCCGGCGCATATCGCCGCAGGCAAAAACTTTGTCCACATTGGTCTTGAAGTGGTCGGTGTCCACGCAGCCGCGATTCGTCAGGCTGACGCCAAAGGCATCGGCCACATAGCTCTCGCAGCCCACAAAACCCGCTGCAATAAAGGCCAGCTGGCAGTCGTAAAGAAAGGTCTCGCCGGTGGGCACCATGTTGGTGCGGCCGGTCTCGGGGTCTTTCTCCGGCTTGAGATACGCAATGACGGCACCGGTCAGGTTGCCCGCTTCATCTTTCAGGAATTCTTTGACCGTGGTCTGGTAGACGCGGGGGTCCTTGCCGAACTTTGCGATGCACTCGGTCTGGCCGTAGTCTACCTTGAGCACCTTGGGCCACTCCGGCCAGGGGTTGTTGGCGGCACGCTCTTTGGGGGGCTGAGGCATCATTTCCAGTGCCATCAGGTCGGTGCAGCCCTGCCGCAGGGCCGTGCCCTGGCAGTCGTTGCCGGTGTCGCCGCCGCCGATGACGAGGACGTTCTTGCCCGCCGCGTTGATGGCCCTGCCGTCTGCAAAGTCGGAGTCCAGCAGGCTCTTGGTCACGCTGGTGAGGTAGTCCACCGCAAAGTGGACACCATTGGCGTCCCGGCCTGGGACATTCAGGTCGCGGGCCTTTTTGGCACCGCAGCAGAGGACGACCGCGTCATAGCGGTTCAAAATCTCTTCCGCCGAGACCGCCCCGCCCACATCCATATTGGTGCGGAACTCAATGCCCTCCGCCTGCATGATCTTCAGGCGGCGCTCGATGACGTTCTTTTCCAGCTTCATATTGGGGATGCCGTACATCAGCAGGCCGCCAATGCGGTCAGCCCGCTCAAACACGGTCACGGCGTGGCCTCGGATGTTCAGGTACTCGGCCACCGAGAGGCCGGAGGGGCCGCTGCCGATGACCGCCACGCTCTTGCCCGTGCGGGCCGGGGGCGGGGTGACTTTCATCCAGCCCTTGGCGTAAGCCGTTTCCACAATGGCGTGCTCGTTTTCCCGGACGGTAACGCTGCTGCCAGTCACATCGCCGCAGGTGCAGGCCGCCTCGCACAGGGCGGGGCAGACCCGGCTGGTGAACTCCGGGAAACGGTTTGTGGCTTTCAGGCGGTGGAGCGCCATCTCCCATTTGCCCTGATAAACCAGGTCGTTCCACTCCGGGATCAGGTTGTTCAGCGGGCAGCCGGAGGCCATGCCGCCGATCATCATACCCGCCTGGCAGAACGGCACGCCGCAGTCCATGCAGCGGGCAGCCTGGGTCTGTTGCTCCTCCCGGGAGAGCCAGATGTGAAATTCGTTAAAGTTATCCATGCGCTCCAGCGGCGGGATGTCCGCACTGGTCTTGCGCTTGTAATCCATAAATCCTGTGATCTTGCCCATATGGTTTCCCCTCCTTACTTCTTCTGCACGGCATAGAATGCTTCGATTTGTGCCTGGTCTCCGTCCAGACCGCGCTCTTCCATCGAGGCGATCACCCGGAGCATCCGGTCATAATCGTAGGGGAGAACCTTCTTGAACTTGGGCAGGAACTCGCTGAAGTTGTCCAGGATCTCTTTGCCGCGGGGGGAGCCGGTCTCTTCCACATGCTCCCGGATCAGCTCTTTCAGGGTGGCCACATCATACTTGTGCTCCACAGGCTCCAGGCTGACGGTCTCCTTGTTGACCCGCTGGTAGAAATCCCAGTTCTCATCCAGCACATAGGCGATGCCGCCGGTCATGCCGGCTGCAAAGTTTTTGCCGGTCTGGCCCAGCACCACCACGGTGCCGCCGGTCATGTACTCACAGCCGTGGTCGCCCACGCCCTCCACAACGGCGGTAGCACCCGAGTTGCGGACGCAGAAGCGCTCACCGGCCACACCGGAGACGAACACCTTACCAGAGGTGGCACCGTAGAGGGCCACATTGCCGGTGATGATGTTCTCCTCGGGCTTGTAGGTCACGTTTTCCGGCGGGCGGACAATGATCTTGCCGCCGGAAAGGCCTTTGCCCATGTAGTCGTTGCAGTCGCCGGTCAGCCGCAGGGTCAGGCCCTTGGGAATGAACGCGCCAAAGCTCTGGCCGCCGGCTCCGTTGCAGCGGACGGTGTACACATCGTCCGGCAGATCACTGCCGTATTTGCGGGTGATCTCGCTGCCAAAGATGGCACCAAAAGCGCGGTCGGTGTTGCTGACATTGAGGGCCACGCTCTGGGGGTTCTTGCTGTTCAGCTTGAACTTCTTCATCAGCACTTTCATGTCAAGGGTATCTTCCAGATGGAAGTCGTAGGTGTCCTCCTTGACAAAGTGGACGTTGCTGTTGACGATGGCCGGGTTGTGCAGGATGCAGTCCAGGTTCATCTTGGCGGAACGGCTGCCCGGCGCGCTGGGCTTGACATGGAGCAGATCCGTACGGCCCACCAGCTCGTCGATGGTGCGGACGCCCAGCTTGGCCATGTACTCCCGCAGCTCCTGCGCCACAAAGGTCAGGTAGTGGATGATATACTCCGGCTTGCCTTTGAAATTCTTGCGCAGCTCGGGGTTCTGGGTGCAGATGCCCATGGGGCAGGTGTCCAGATTGCAGACACGCATCATCACGCAGCCCTCGCACATCAGCAGGGAGGTGCCAAAGCCGAATTCCTCAGCGCCCAGCATACAGCTGATGGCCACATCACGGCCGGAGAGCAGTTTGGAATCGCTCTCAATGCGGACGCGGGTGCGCAGGCCGTTCAAAATCAGGGTCTGGTGGGTCTCGGCGATGCCCAGCTCCCAGGGCAGGCCCGCGTTCTTGATGGAGGTACGGGGTGCCGCACCGGTGCCGCCGTCGTAGCCGGAGACCAGAATGACCTGTGCGCCGCCCTTGGCAACGCCGGCGGCAATGGTGCCAACCCCTGCCTCGCTGACCAGCTTGACGTTGATGTTGGCGTGGCGGTTGGCGTTCTTCAGGTCATAGATGAGCTCGGCCAGATCCTCGATGGAGTAGATGTCGTGGTGGGGCGGGGGAGAGATGAGGCCCACGCCGGTGGTGCTGTGGCGGGTCTTGGCGATCCAGGGGTACACCTTGGCACCGGGCAGGTTGCCGCCCTCGCCGGGCTTTGCGCCCTGTGCCAGCTTGATCTGGATCTCTTCCGCGGAGACCAGATACTTGCTGGTGACGCCGAAACGGGCGGAAGCCACCTGCTTGATCTTGGAATTGCTCTCGCTGTGGTAGCGCTTTTCCGGCTCGCCGCCCTCGCCGGTGTTGCTCCGGCCGCCCAGACGGTTCAGGGCGATGGCAATAGTCTCATGGGCTTCGCTGCTCAGGGCACCGTAGCTCATGGCAGCGGCCTTGAACCGCTTGACGATGGACTCCACCGGTTCCACCTCTTCCAGCGGGATGCCGCCGTTGGGGTCAAAGTTGAAGTCCAGCAGGCTGCGCAGGTGCACTCCCTCTTTGCCCATGCTGTCCACAGCACTGGTAAACTGCTTGAACGTGCCGTAATCGTTGGTCCAGCAGGCTTTCTGGAACAGGTGGATGGTCTGGGGATTGAACAGATGCTCTTCTTTGCCGCTGCGGAACTTGTGGGCACCGCCGTCCTCCAGCTCCATGTTGATGTCCAGGCCCAGCGGGTCGAACGCGGCGTTGTGCTGGGCCTCCACATCGGCCTGAATGTCTTCCAGCTCGATGCCGCCCACACGGCTCACCGTGCCGGTGAAGTATTTGTCGATGACCTCTTTCGAGATGCCCACTGCCTCAAAGATCTGGCTGCTCTGGTAGCTCTGGATGGTGGAAATGCCCATCTTGGAGGCGATCTTGACGATGCCGTTCAGGATGGCCTTGTCGTAGTCGTCCACAGCAGCGTAGTAGTCTTTGTCCAGCAGCCCCTCGTCGATGAGCTGGCCGATGGTCTCGTGGGCCAGGTAGGGGTTGACGGCGCAGGCACCGTAACCCAGCAGGGTGGCAAAATGGTGCACCTCGTGGGGCTCGGCGCTCTCGAGGATCAGGGCCAGTGCCGTGCTCTTCTTGGTGCGGATGAGGTACTGAGACACCGCGGAGACCGCCAGCAGGCTGGGGATGGCCACATGGTACTCATCAATGTCGCGATCCGAGAGGATGATGATATTGGCCCCATCCTTGTAGGCGCGGTCCACTTCCAGGAAGACCCGGTCAATGGCCTTTTCCAGACTGGTGTTCTTGTAGTAGTTGATGGACACCGTGGCCACTTTGAAGCCCGGAACGTTCATGTACTTGATCTTGAGCAGGTCGGTGGAAGTCAGAATGGGGTTGTGGACTTTCAGCACCTTGCAGTTTTCAGGCTTGTCCTCCAGCAGGTTGCCGTGGGTGCCCACATAGACGCTGGTGGAAGTGACCACTTTTTCGCGGATCGCGTCAATGGGAGGGTTGGTCACCTGGGCAAACCGCTGCTTGAAGTAGTTGAACAGCGGCGGGTGCTGCTCGCTCAGGACAGCCAGCGGGGTATCCGTGCCCATGGCACCCGAGGGCTCGGCACCCAGCCGGGCCATGGGCAGGATGAGGGAGTTGATCTCCTCATACTTGTAGCCGAACACTTTCTGCAGGCGGGTCAGCTCCTCGCCGGTGTAGCTGGGGACTTTGGTGTTGGGGATCTTGAGGTTTTTCAGATCCACCAGGTTGCGGTCGATCCACTCACCGTAGGGCTCGCGGCTGGCGTAGTATTCTTTCAGCTTCTCATCGTCCACCACTTCGCCCTTGATGGTATCCACCAGCAGCATCTTGCCGGGGCGGAGACGGTCTTTGACCAGGATGTTCTCGGGGTCGCAGGGCAGCACGCCCACCTCGGAGGAAAGGATCATCCGGCCGTCCTTGGTGATGTAATAGCGGCTGGGGCGCAGGCCATTGCGGTCCAGCACGGCACCCACCACGTCGCCGTCCGAGAAGAGAATGGCGGCAGGGCCGTCCCAAGGCTCCAGCATGGTGGCGTAGTACTGGTAAAAATCGCGCTTTTTCTGGCTGATGTTCTTGTTGTTTTCCCAGGGCTCGGGAATCGTGATCATCACAGCCAGCGGCAGGTCCATGCCGTTCATCACCATAAACTCCAGCGCGTTGTCCAGCATGGCGGAGTCAGAGCCGGAAGTATTGATGATGGGCAGGATCTTGTTCATATCGTCCCGCATGATGGAGGAGGAAATGGTCTCCTCACGGGCCAGCATGGCGTCCGTGTTGCCCTTGATGGTGTTGATCTCGCCGTTGTGCAGGATAAAGCGGTTGGGGTGGGCACGCATCCAGCTGGGGTTGGTGTTGGTGGAGAAACGGCTGTGCACCATGCCGATGGCGGATTCATAATCCGGGTCTTGCAGGTCGGCGTAGAACAGCCGCAGGTCGTGCACCAGGAACATGCCTTTGTATACGATGGTGCGGCTGGACAGGCTGGGCACATAGGTGCCGTTGCTGGCCTGCTCAAACACCCGCCGCACAATGTACAGCTTGCGGTCAAAATCAATGCCCTTGCTTACCTTGGCCGGCTTTTTGATGAAGCACTGCCAGATGGCGGGCATACAGTCACGGGCTTTCTGGCCCACGGCGTCCGGGTTCACGGGCACTTCGCGCCAGGCCAGAAATTCCAGTCCCTCTTTGCGGGTCACCAGCTCAAACAGCTTCATGGCCTGTGCCCGCAGGTGCTCGTTCTGGGGGAAGAAGAACATGCCCACGCCGTATTCCCGCTCGTTGCCCAGGCGGATGTTCCTCTCGTCTGCAATTTTGGAGAAGAACTTGTGACTGATCTGGAGCATGATCCCCACGCCGTCGCCGGTCTTGCCCTCTGCATCCTTGCCGGCGCGGTGCTCCAGCTGCTCCACGATGCAGAGCGCGTCGCTGACAGTCTGGTGGCTTTTGCGGCCCTTGATATCCACCACAGCGCCAATGCCACAGGCATCGTGCTCAAATTGGGGATCGTACAGGCCGAGGGGCGAGGTCTGCTCGGTAAAATTATCCATTGCCTTTCCCATCCTTTTTCTTGAAAAATCCTCTCTATGGCACTGCGGCACATTCCGCAGCACAACCGGAAACAAAAAGAAACGGCGCTCCAACAGAGTCGGGGAGACCCTGCTGGAACGCCGTTGTTCCGATAAAACTATTATACTGGTTCGTGAAGATTGTTCAAGTGTGAGGTGCAACAAACATTGGTGCACCATTGGCGTTTCTTCTTGTGAAAAACAGATAGGCCCAGTGGGGAAAAGGAGGACTTTTCCCGCCTCAGTCTGCGGCGTGACTGCCCAGGCAGGCGGCCAGATCGGCCTCCGGGGTGGTGATGGGCTTCAGATCGTATTTCTGCTGCAAAGCGGCAGCGACACCCGGGGAGAGGAAAGCCGGCAGGGTAGGGCCAAGGCGGATGCCCCGGATGCCCAGCGCCAGCAACGCCAGCAGCACGCAGACGGCTTTCTGCTCAAACCAGCACAGGATGATGGAGAGGGGTAGTTCGTTGACCGAGCAGCCAAAGGCGTCCGCCAGCGCCAGCGCGATCTGGATGGCGCTGTAGGCGTCGTTGCACTGGCCCACGTCCAGGATGCGGGGCAGGCCGGTGCCCGGCACGGTGCCAAGGGGCAGGTCGTTCAGGCGGAACTTGCCGCAGGCCAGGGTCAGCAGGATGGTGTCGGGCGGGGTAAGGCGGGCAAACTCGGTGTAGTAGCGGCGGCTGGGCCGGGTGCCGTCGCAGCCGCCCACCAGAAAGAAGTGCCGCAGCTTACCGTCCCGCACCGCCTGCACGATCTCGTCCGCGTGCTGCAGCACGGCGGTGCGGGCAAAACCGGTGGTCACCGTGGAGCCGCCGTTCAGGCCGGGCAGCAGGGTGTCCTGCGCGTAGCCGCCCAGCTCCAGCGCCTTTTCGATCACCGGGGAAAAGTCGCGCCCTTCGTCGATGTGGGGCACGCCGGGGTAAGCCACCACCGAGGTGGTGAACACCCGGTCGGCGTAGCTGGCGCGCAGGGGCATGATGCAGTTGGTGGTGAACAGGATGGGCGCGGGGATGTCCTCGAACTCCCGCTGCTGGTTCTGCCATGCGGTGCCAAAGTTGCCCTTGAGGTGGGGGTAGCGGCGCTTCAGCTCCGGGTAGCCGTGGGCGGGCAGCATCTCCGAGTGGGTGTAGACGTTGACGCCCCGGCCTGCGGTCTGTTCCAGCAGCTGCTGTGCGTCGTAGAGGTCGTGGCCGGAAATCACGATGAACGGCCCCTTTTCAATGGTCAGGGGCACCTGCACCGGTTCCGGATCGCCAAACGCGCCGGTGTTGGCCGCGTCCAGCAGCTCCATGCAGCGGTAGCTGGCTTCTCCTGTGGCCTGCACCAGCTGCCACAGGGCGTCGGTGGTCTGGCCGGGGTCGCCCACGGCCTGCAGGGCGGTACAGAAGAACCGGTCCAGCTCCGGGTCGATGCGGCCCAGCACCCGGGCGTGGTAGTTGTAGGCGGCCATGCCCCGCAGGCTGAACAGCACAAAGCATTTCAGGCTGCGCCGGTCGGCGTCCGGTTCCCGCCAGAGGGCCTGCATGTCGTAGTCCGGGCCGGTGCCGGGGCTGGCGTCGTGCACCCGGCGGGTCAGCGCGTCCACGGCGGCGGGGTCAAAGTTCACGTTGGTAATGGTGGTGAACAGCCCCTGCATCAGCAGCCGGGCCTGTTCCGGGGCCGGGCCGCGCCCCGCCGCGATGAGCTGCCCGGCAAACGCGATGAGCGCCCCGGTGAGCCGGTCCTGTGCGGCGGCTGTCTCGGCCGACTTGCCGCACACCCCCGCTGCGCCGGTGCAGGCGGTGCAGCCCGCCGCCTGCTCACACTGAAAACAAAACATCTGCTCGTCCATACAAAACTCCCTTTCTGCCATAAGATACTGCCAGTGTGGGCAGAGCGGGGCGGGGTTATACCAAAAAAGAGCCGCACCCCTGCGGGCGCGGCTCTTAGACGACGCGGTATGACTTAGTAGGTGATGCCCTGTGCCATCATGGCGGTTGCAACCTTCAGGAAGCCGGCGCAGTTTGCACCGACCATCAGGTTGCCCTCAGAACCGGCAGCCACAGATGCATCGTAGGAAGCATGGAAGATGCCCTCCATGATGCCCTTCAGCTTGGCATCCACTTCCTCAAAGCTCCAGCTCAGACGCTCGGAGTTCTGGCTCATCTCCAGACCGGAGGTAGCCACGCCGCCTGCGTTGGAAGCCTTTGCAGGTCCGTACAGGATGCCGTTGGACAGGTAGACCTCGATGGCCTCCGGGGTGCTGGGCATGTTGGCGCCCTCGCACACTACGGTGCAGCCGCCCTTCACCAGAGCCTCAGCGGACTCCTTGTTGATCTCGTTCTGGGTTGCGCAGGGCAGGGCAATGTCGCAGGGGACAGTCCAGACCTTGGTGCAATCTGCAACATAAGTTGCACCCTCGTGGGTCTCGGCGTACTCCTTGATGCGGCCGCGGCGGACTTCCTTCAGATCCTTGACGTAGGCCAGATCAATGCCGTTGGGATCGTAGACATAGCCGTTGGAGTCGGACATGGTCACGACCTTGGCACCCAGCTGGGTAGCCTTCTCGCAGGCGTAGATCGCCACGTTGCCGGAACCGGAGATGACCACGGTCTTGCCCTGGAAGCTGTCGTTGCGCATGCACTTCAGAGCCTCAGCGGTGAAGTAGCACAGGCCGTAGCCGGTAGCCTCGGTGCGGGCCAGAG
>OJNK01001025.1_pt1 | contig 14976 bp, 9 predicted proteins | sample 1597811 | NCBI WGS metagenome assembly OJNK01 (sample SAMN00265073, study PRJEB22529) | human gut metagenome
ATATTGAAGAACTCACCCCTTATGCTCTCCGTGAACTGGTGTCGGCCATCTATGTGGATGCCCCGGATAAGTCCAGCGGAAAGCGGGTGCAGCACATCCATATCAAGTACGATGGGCTGGGGTACATCCCTCTGGATGAACTGGAAGCAAAAGAAAAGGCGTGACCGAAGTCACGCCAAATCTTCCCCATTTCGGGAGCTTTTGCAAATACTGTTTTATGGGAACTCTGCTACGGGGAACGCCCTGTTGTACATATCATTGTCGTATGTGGCTTTTGGCAGGGTGCGTCCTACTCGGGACGCACCCTGTTTTTGTTTTAAAATCTAAAACTGTAAATTATCCTTTATCGTTATTCTTGGTTGCATTCTTTTTTCTTATGTTCTTCAATATACCGATTTATCTCAGCAACATCAGTTGAATGTTTTCCTCTATTCACACACTGATCATTTTTTCTGTAAGTATCCATTATGATTTCAATATCTTCAACAGATAATTCCTCCAAATGGTTTTTAAACGAATCCATAAAAGAATTAGCTTCATCAAACCCATAATATCGTGGAATTCTCTCAATCATTATTTTCATAAATTGTGCTGTGTTGAAATCTGCTTCACTCCGCAATGACTGATATAACTGCTCGGTATATGCAGCTTTTTGAAGATCCTGATTTTCCAAGAAAAACTGGTACACTGTTTTTTCTTCACGAGGATAAAAACATTTATATAACCTCAAGCCGCTAGGATTTGTTAATGCACAGTTTGCCATATAATCAAATACCGGTGCGTTTGATCCTAATAAATCCATCAGAATTGGAAATTTTGTTATTAGCGACCCCAATGCATTCCGTCTAGGTGTATATTCTTTCAGGCTATCTACCATAATTCTAGAAAAAAGTTTTACCACACCACTTTCCGAAAATATTTGAGTATAGCCTTTCTCAATAGCATACTTGGTTAATGCATATGAAAAAGCATACAATCCATGCGCATTCTTCCTACAATCTTCGTTGTCTGAAACAAATAAAAGCCTAATAAATGTTTTGTATGATTTTAGCATTGAGTCATACGTCATACGTTCTAGGTACTTATTTTTTATAGCTCTATATATCGCATCATCCAAACCATCATTCGCTATATATGTAATTGTGGCTGCATATTTTTCCACATCCGTTTGAGCTAAGGAAAACAAATCCGTAATAAACGGTGCTTTCACTGAAAGAACGTTATCAAACATTGAACATATCAACATCCTTACATGATAATCGTTCGGTCTATAAAGAGAATTATCATTCACTTTTAAGTGTGCACATTTGTTACGGCAATTCTTCAAATAATCAATATCCTCATCAAATTTATTAAAATAGAGTGCACAATTTTCTTTGTAGAATTGAATTATTTCGTTTTCAATTTTAGAATATTTTTCATCGTCGGAAATCATCGAATTGATTCCCTTTACTTTTGCTTCAGCCTTTTTATCGCCTTCATTAGCCATCGTTTGAAGCTTTATGAATAAATCATAAATGACAAAAGAGTAGAGTGTAACTATCGCCGCTCGATAATTCTGACCATAATATGATTGCAGGACTTCCTTAAAATAGTCCCTTGCATCTTCGTTTTCGAGAGCATTTAAATCTTTTTCATCAAATAGCATATTTCTCACTTCTCCATTCTTCACAAATCTAATTATACTGAGTCCGTGGAACTGCGTCAATATGTTGATTTTCATCAGATGATGCTTGCTATATATCCCTCTAGTCCACTATCCAAAATCAAGTCCGCATAGCCCAGCGGGTCATTATAGATGAGATAATCCAGTTCTGACCTCTGCGCCATGGTCACATCCAGCGTATCCTCGACCCCGGTGCAGTCGATGGAAATTTTTCTCCCACCCCGGAGCAGCAGTTCCACGCAACCGGTGTCCATGTTGAAATGGCAAGCTCTTGCATCGTACTTCATGTTCATGTCCTCCTGAAATCATGTTGTGGTTTATATCGGTCAATCTATGATTTCGGATTTCATCTTCCACGGACACCTGCGTTAAATTTTCCGAAGAAAACAAATAATCCGAACCCATCTCCTATCGGAAACAAGTTCGGATTATTTTTGTTTGGTCCGGCTGGTAGTCAGTGCCAGCTTTGCACCGCAGTGTCCACAGTAGGCATTCCCTGCAAGCAGCGACTGCCCACGGGTATTCAACGGAACATGATGCTCGGCTTCTTCTGCCGCATGAGCTGAACGGCATTCCCGGATGCGCTGTGCCGCCTCAAATTGCTTCTGCGAGATGATCTGCAATTCCGGCATCACCTCAGACCGAGCTTCACCACAGCGGAGAACGCCCGTGTAGGTCAGGTTTGCGACCATTCCCCGGATGCTTGCCGGATGCCAGCACTTGCCAGACCTTGCGCGATAGCCAGCGTTGTTCAGATAGGTTTATTTTTCTGTTTCTTTTCGATTCATCTGCCGATCATCCAATCAGTTCTTTCAGCCGTTCCAACTTCTCCTGTGCTATCTCCTTGCGGAAGCTGACCCCGATGCAGGAAATAGGAACGCACATTTCCAACAGGCGGTCGTAGATGCGGGCATGGGCGGTATCCTGCGGATGTCGAATCTCGTCCGACGTCAGATTAGTGGTAACGATCAGGGGCTTCCGGCTGCGGTAGCGACTGTCTACAATGTTGTAGATTTGTTCCAGCGCATACTCTGTGCTGCGCTCCATCCCGAAATCGTCAATGATAAGCAAAGGATAGCGGCACAGCCTGTCCACGACCTCATTCCGCCCGGAAAAGCTGTTATTCATCTCGTTCAGGATGTGCGCAAAGTTAGTCATGTGCACAGGCACTTCCTGCTCCATCAGAGCGTTTGCAATGCACCCGGCAAGGAAACTCTTACCGGTGCCAACACCGCCCCAGAACAGCAGCCCGATGTTCTCTGTGCGCATGGTCTGCCATTGCTCTACATAACGATGTGCATGGTGCATCTGCGGGCTGCGCCCATTGTCGTTTGCAAATGTCCAATCCAGCATCGCAGAATCCGAAAAGCCATCTGCTTTCAGCCGCCGCACAAGGTCGAGGTGCTTTTGTTCCTTAATAGTTGTCTCCTGCCGCTCCCGTTCAGCCTTGTGACAGGCACATTCTACTGGATGCTTGTTCTTTCCCATCAGGACAAGACCTTTGGGAAAGAAGGCTTCTTTGGGCGTTTGGCACTTGCTGCAATAAAGCAGACCGTTGTCTCCGTGATAGTCCGCTGCGTTTCTGGACATACTTGAAACGGGGTTTTCCAAAATTTTCTCAATCGTCTTTATAGGCTTTCTCCTTCCGCAAAGGTGTAGTCCGGGATACCCGGTGCTTTTTTCTCTGCCTTCTGCCGCTTCGCCCAGATACGCAGCGTTGCGGCATGGTCGGCCTACTTCTTGCCCGTGGACTGGATATAAGCGGACAACTGTTCGATCAGACCATCCAGCCCTGCAAAGTCAGCCTTGAGCCGCTTGTACTCCTTTTCCGTCAGAAAGACATTCTGGTATTCTCCCAATGAGAGATGAGCACTGTTTGCTCTTATCAGGTGGTTATCTTTTAGGTTGTTCTTATTACGTTGGTTAGGTGTGCATTTTTGCGCAATCGTACTGTGCGTTTCTGCACAGTCAGCTTGTGCGCTGGTGCATACTATGACTGCGCAATTCTGCACAGTATGCGGAACCTTGAGCAGAATGTGGCTGGGTTTAGAAAAGCCACTGCGGATACGTTCCACGAGTTGTGCGTTTTCCAGTTCGGAAAAAGCACGTGTTATGCTGGAAATGCAGCATCCTAAATCTTTCGCCAGATGGGAAAGCAGATAGACTACATAAATGCGCCCCTGTGAATCGACCCAGTTGTTTTTCTGTGAGAGAGTGGCACGGTCGAGTAGGAGCGTGTAGAGCAATTTTGCGGTGTGGCTCAGATTGATGTCCAAAAGGAATCGGGCATACGGCAGATATTGCGGCAGTGGCATATTGGCTTTCAAGTAGTCTGAAATAATCTTCACCTCCAATTTCTACGTCCTATCATGGTGCTTTAGGGGGCTGAGAATTGTAAGCGCAAGATTCGCCCATGTCGCCTCAAAACTCACTTTCGTGATTTTGGCCGACGGCGAACTTGCTGGAGATTTCACTCCCCAGTCCCTCGATGAAATCTGAAAATCTGTAATTTTCAGATTTGGCTCCCCATAAAAATGGCGAGCAGCCGAGATGCAGGGCATCATCGGGAAAGCATGGGAGTGCATCCCACATCCTGCACTGAACAACCATTCAACAGAGATTGGTGAATCCCTGCTGTCTGCTTGTCCGGCTTTTTGCTGTCGGTCTTTCCGCAAGCTGTTCCTGCCCGATGTACTCCGGCGTTCCGGCTTTCCTTGGTGCGCTCCTGTCATGGCGGCACTTCCCTGGAAAGTCATAGTGGCTTGCAGCTGACTATTCGGTTGTCAAGGAACACGGGCTTTCAATCATAGAATTGGAGAAAGCTCATTTCGCAAGGTACTTCCAAAATCTTTACAGATTTTTTTGCTTTCTCACAAATAGGAATCCGCAAGGGTGGTTACATATACAGTTTTTTGAAATTTTCAAAAATTCACATAGACCCACGAGGCAGAGCATCGTGGCTGGGAGATGAATTTCATCGAGCCAATCGGCAGAAACGGACGATTCTGCATGAGGGTATGGGGAGCAGAATCCCCATCAAGATGCCCAGCGCAGAAAGACCAAATGAGATTTCGAGTTACTCCGGGCGAATCTTGCCCTGATAAATGTGCAGACAGTGACCTTCGGAGAATCCAGCGTTAGCATTGAGATTGCTGGTTTCCAGCATCGATCAAGCGGTCTTTTACCGTCTGAAGATACCGGCTGGCGCGGTCAATAAAAATCAGCAGTTTCTCATTGTTCTTTGGCTCCGTAAGAATGTCTGGATATTCACGAAAACACATTTCCCACCGCCGGACAAAATCTTCCTGTGCTCCTTGAACCTCGCACATCATTGCCTCACCATTCGCCAGACTTCGAGGAGCGTACCAACTTTTAACGGCGGCTTCGATGTTTTTCTTTTCCTCCTTGCTGCGTGCAGATTTTTTCTTTTTTCCCTGAATGTCTTGTTTGAAGGTTGTCGTGAACTCGCTGATGTCCGAAGTTTTGGCAGCGGTGTTCCGTTCGGACTTTGGCTTGCGCAGCTCTTCCACAATTTCAGAACGTTTTTCCTTTGGTGCTTTTGCAATAGCAGCAATCTCACGGTCGGTTGCTTGAATCTTCCCGCTCAGGATTTCGTCTTGCGCTCCGGGCAATGCTTCCTCAGCTGCTTCCACACCTTTTGCAAATTGCTCTGCACGGTAAACATAGCTTTCAGACGTTCCATTCTCGGCAGCAACTTTAGACCGTGAGCCGTGCTTTGCGCGGTCTGGTTCATTTTGAACCAGACCACTTTCAGATGCCAAAGTATACTGATTGCCGTGAAACGATTTGATTTGCTTTTCCGCTTCTGCCTGCTTTCCGATCAGGAACTTTTTCTGTTCTGGGGTCAGGTTTCGCCGCCCAAGCTGATTTTTACAGATCCATACGAGCGCTTCATAGCGGCTGGAAAATTCTTTTTCGATGACTTCAAATGGAATGAACGGATATTTCCGAAGGACTTGATAGCGCGTGTGTCCGTCAACAATGTAGCCGTTCCACGTGATGATCGGATTCAGCACACGTTCTTCTTTGAGGATGTTCATTTCCAGTTGGTGTTTTTCTTCAAATGTTGGAGGATTGATCTGACGCTGGAACTCCGGGTCAATTTTGAGTTGGCTCAGTTTTGTCATAGGCAAACCATCCTTTCTGAAATGAAATAGAATATCATTGTTCTTACGCCGTTCTCTCTACATGGTGTTCCTGCCCCTTTCCAGCGGCGTTTTCCGGCTCGCCCTTCCGGGGTCATCGCCGGGTATTCCATGCAGACGGTCATTCGATTTTCAAGGTTCATGGAATAAGTATACCGTATCCTTTTGCTGCTGAACAGGAACTATTAGTTCCGGTTTTGAGGGCTTTTTTCGGCTTTTAGGGGCAAAAACCGGAAGCTTTAGTTCCGGCTAACCACTGGATCGCTTTTATCATAGCAGAAATCTCGTTGAATTTTTAGGAGGTCACACCTCCGGTTTAGACATAAAAAATCGGAAGTATCGCCTCCGCTTTTGCATACAACTTGCTTTAGCTGCGTGCATTTCGTTTTACACAAAAATAACCGTCCGCTTCAAGTTAAACTTGAAAGCAGACGGTCCTGATTGCAAAATGATTTTCAAATTTTAGAAAGCATGTTGAGAGGTTTCATAGCATCCGCAAGCAATGCCGCCGTATATACAACGGCGACTTTTGCGCTGCAAAATGCTTGTTGGGAATACCCAAACCCGTGAACTGCATCCGCTGGATGCAGGCTGCGCAGATTACTTGCAATCGTACAAAGCGAGAATTATGCCCATTACGAAACCATGGGTAAGATGATGTCATGAATCCGATAAAAAAGGAATCATTTTTGTAGAGCAAATCTTTCCTTTCGTGTATGATGAAGTTGCATAATTCACGAAAAGTTGCCCTTCGGTTTGAAAAAGCTGGAGGGAATCAACAAAAAGCGAAAGAAGGTTTCGGAATGCAGTACGGCTATTTTGATGACAAGGAACGGGAATATGTCATCACCCGCCCGGACACTCCTGCACCGTGGGTGAACTATCTGGGAAGTCCTGAATATGGTGCAATCATCTCAAACAACGCAGGCGGCTACAGCTTTGCCCAAAGCGGTGCAAACGGGCGGATTCTGCGCTATGTGTTCAACCAGTTCGACCAGCCGGGGCGATACATCTATCTCCGGGACAACATGACCAAAGACTACTGGTCTGCTTCGTGGCAGCCGGTGGGCAAAGATTTGGCTCAGTACCACAGCGAGTGCCGACATGGGACAGCGTACACGAAAATGCGGGCAGAGTATGCAGGCATTTCCTCGGAGGCGCTCTACTATGTGCCGCTGGGCAAGACCCATGAGGTATGGGCGTTGGCAGTACGGAACGACTCCGGTGTTGCGCGGGAACTGACAGTGACGGGCTATGCGGAGTTTACCAACAACAGCAACTATGAACAGGATCAGGTGAATTTGCAGTATTCGCAGTTCATCACCCGCACAGTGTTTGAAAAAGACCACATCCATCAGCTGATCCACGGCAATCTGGATGCCGTGGAGGACGGCAAAGAGGTAGACCATAAGATTGTGGAATACCGCTTATTCGGGCTGGCTGGCCATCCGGTCAGCGGATATTGCGGCAGCAAGGAGTCCTTCCTGGGCCGCTATCACGGCTACGGTGACCCGGTGGGTGTAGTCTCCGGCAAATTGGATGGCAGCATGAACTATAACGAAAATGCCTGTGGGGCGTTATCTGCTGTTTTGACCCTGCAGCCGGGCGAGACCAAGCATCTGGCTTTCCTTGTGGGCATGAAAGATCGTGCAGAAACGGCAGAGTTGATGGCACGGTACGCCGATCCGGCCAACATCTGCGCACAGGAACTGGCAGAGTTGAAGGCACACTGGCATAGTCAACTGGAAAATTTCCAAATCAATACCCCCAGCGCTGCCATGAACAGCATGGTCAACACATGGCATGCTTATAACTGCTTCATGACCTTTACATGGTCCCGTGCGGCTTCCTTTATTTATTGCGGTCTGCGCAATGGTTACGGGTACCGTGACACTGTGCAGGACATTCAGGGTGTGATCCATCTGGCACCGGAACAGGCAGCAGACAAGATCCGCTTTATGCTGTCGGCGCAGGTGGACAACGGCGGCGGCCTGCCGCTGGTCAAGTTCACCCATGACCCCGGCCATGAGGACACCCCGGACGATGCTTCTTATGTACAGGAGACCGGGCATCCCGCTTACCGTGCAGACGATGCACTGTGGCTGTTTCCCACTGTTTACAAGTATCTCACCGAGACCGGCAATACCGCATTTCTGGATGAGGTGATTCCCTATGCCAATCGCGGCGAGGCAACAGTCTACGCACATTTACAGCGTGCCATTGACTTTTCGCTGGAACACCTCGGTCCTCATGGGATGCCTGCCGGCCTGTATGCAGACTGGAATGACTGCCTGCGTCTGGGCGCAAACGGTGAATCCAGCTTCGTGGCGTTCCAGCTCTATCTCGCTATGTCCATCCAGAAAGAACTGGCGGCAGAAAAGCAGGATACCGCCGCAGTAGATAAGCTGATCGGTCAGCAGGAAGCATTCGGCCAGCTTGTGCAGAAACTGTGCTGGAACGAGGACCGGTTTATCCGTGGATTTACCGAAGCAGGTGAGACCATAGGCAAGCGCACAGACCCGGAGGCAAATCTCTGGCTCAATCCCCAGAGCTGGGCAGTCATCAGCGGGCTGGCTTCCAAAGAACAGGCCGACACGATTCTGAATACGGTACATGAGGGTCTGAACACCGATTACGGTGCTATGCTGATGCAGCCGCCGTATCATGCCCATGCGTTCGATGGCGCACTAGCGGTCATTTACAACGCGGGTGTCAAGGAAAACGCAGGCATTTTCTCTCAATCGCAGGGATGGCTTGTACTGGCAGAAGCACTTCTCGGTCATGGCAACCGTGCATTTGAGTATTACAAAGAAAACTCCCCCGCTGAGCAGAACGACCGGGCCGAGATCCGTAAACTGGAACCATACTGCTACGGTCAATTTACAGAGGGCAAGGACAGCCCCCACTTTGGCCGCAGCCATGTCCATTGGCTGACCGGTACGGCTTCTACCATGATGGTGGGCACTGTGGAAGGTATTCTGGGCGTACGCCCGGACCTGCATGGTCTGCGTCTGGCTCCGTCCATCCCGGCAGAATGGGATGGCTTTACCATGGAAAAGACCTTCCGTGGACACAAGCTGCATATCACAGTCCGGAATCCCGACCATAAAGAGACTGGTTGCACGAACCTGACATTGAACGGAGCAATGCTTCCGAGCAATTACATCCCCGCGGAGCAGCTCATGGCCGAAAATAAAATCGTTCTGACGATGTAAGGAGGGCAGAGATGGCAAGATTTCAGTTTTCCGGGCAGGATGGAAGCTTTACCCTGACGGATGCCGAGAATGTGACAGGTCTGGCGTTTCCAATTGCGGGTGAAAACGGTTTGAAGGACTGTGTGACCCCGAATCTGGACGGTGACAGCAAATGCGACCAGAACACCTTTGTTTTGGAGCCGACCAGCATTGAAAATCTGCACAACAACCGCAACACCCGGAATTTCTGGTGCCGGATGGAGGACGGAAGTATCTGGTCGGTCTGTGGAAGCTCTGCTGTGCAGGAGGCAGAACGTTTCAGCTCAAAGCAGGAAGAAAACACGGTTACAGCTGGGCTGATGTGGCACACCCTGATCCGTGAGGGAAAGACGGTGGGACTGCACGCCCGGACAGATTCCTTTGTGACCCTTTCCGGTGAACAGGAGATCATGCTGGTCACATTGGAAAATACGACGGATACACCTCTGCATTTCACGCCGGTAGCGGTGATCCCGCTGTATGGGCGCAGTGCTGACAATCTACGAGATCACCGCCATGTGACCAGCTTGTTGCATCGCATCCGCGTCCTGCCGAACGGCGTTGCGGTCAAGCCTACCCTTTCGTTCGACGAGCGTGGCCACCAGAAAAATCACATCACCTATTTTGCAGCGGCAAATGGTGCAAACGGAGAGTTGCCCGCCGTCATTTATCCGACCGTTGAGCGATTTCTGGGAGAAGGCGGCACCTTCCTGAATCCGGAGGCTGCCCACCATACAGTGGAGGGTGTGGCTCCCGGCACCGAGATCCATGGCAAAGAGGCTGTGGGCGGCATGGAATTTGCACCGGTCGTTCTTGCTCCAGGTCAGTCGGTGCAGTATGTGGTGCGCTTCGGCATGACCGGGAACGAAACAACGCTTCCGCAGATCTTGGCGGCCTGTGACACTGCCGAAAAGGCAGAAACGATCCTTGTCGAAGTGAAAAAGCACTGGCAGGAGCAGGTCAATGTTTCGTTTGAGACCGGCAGCCGTGAAAAGGACAACTACCTGCGTTGGATCTGTTTCCAGCCCATCCTGCGCCGAATCTACGGCTGTTCCTTCCTGCCGTATCACGATTACGGCAAGGGTGGACGCGGCTGGCGTGACCTCTGGCAGGACTGTCTTGCGCTGCTCATTATGAACCCCTCTGGTGTCCGGCAGATGATCGTGGATAACTATGCAGGCGTCCGGCTGGACGGTACGAATGCGACCATCATCGGCGAAAAGCAGGGCGAATTTGTAGCTGACCGCAACAATATCACCCGTGTCTGGATGGACCATGCCTTTTGGCCGCTGCTGACGACCGAGTTTTATCTGAACCAGACCGGTGACCTGAAGATTCTGCTGGAAAAGGCCCCTTATTTCAAAGACAAACAGATCTGCCGCGGCACCGCCCACGATGACACATGGACACCTGCGGAAGGCTGCTGGCAGAAGGATGCCGAGAGAAAACTCTATAAAGGAACTCTTCTGGAGCACATTCTACTGCAAAATCTCTGCGCATTCTACGATGTGGGCACACACAATGAGCTGCGTCTGCACAACGCAGACTGGAACGATGCACTGGACATGGCTGCAAACAAAGGCGAAAGCGTGGCCTTTACCAGCGCCTATGCCGGAAATCTGCGGAAAATCGCAGCGATCCTCGGCCAGATGCAGGAGAGACTGGATGTGCAGAAAGTGGCCGTTGCGGAAGAACTGACGCATCTGCTGGGGCATTCGGAATACTACGGGAATGCCGCACAGAAGCAGCACATCCTGAACGACTATCAGCAGCTTTGTGCCCATGCCAACAGCGGAAAAACAGTAGACCTTCCGGTAAACGCTCTTCAGGATGACCTGAACCAGAAAGCGGACTGGATGATGGAGCATATCCGTAAAACAGAATGGGTCACGGATGGTGTCGGAAATGGCTGGTTGAATGGTTATTATGACGACCACGGGGAACAGGTGGAAGGGCTTGTCTACGGCACGGTACGGATGATGCTGCCCAGTCAGGTGTTTGCCATTATGAGTGGCACCGCCGATGAGGAACAGGTGCGGGATATCTGCGCCAGTGCAGACCACTATCTCTACGAAAGAACGATCGGTGGTTACCGGCTGAATACGGACTTCCACGAGGAAAAGTTTGACCTTGGGCGAATGTTCGGCTTCGCTTACGGCGAAAAGGAAAATGGTGCTGTTTTCTCCCACATGACTGTTATGTATGCGAACGCATTGTATCAGCGTGGGTTTGCGCGGCAGGGTGCAAAAGCACTGGATACCCTGCTGGACACGGCAATGAATCTTCCTGTCAGCCGGATGTACCCCGGTCTGCCGGAGTATTTCAACAACGATGGACGTGGCCTGTACCCGTACCTGACCGGTGCGGCAAGCTGGTATATGCTGACCATGATCTGCTGGGTCTATGGTGTACGCGGCGAACTGGGAGACCTGCTCATTGCACCTGCCTTGCAGGCAGAACAATTCGGAGAGAAAGGAGAGGTCTCCCTCTCGCTGCCGTTTGCAGACCGCAGACTGCACATCACCCTCCGGAACCCTGCACACAAACCGCAGGGCGAGTACCGTGTGATCCGTGCTTCTCTGGATGGAGCTGAACTTCCGCTGACGAATGGACGACTGCTTATCACGCAGGCTGTCCTGAATGCGCTGCCGGAAGATATGCTCCATCACATTGATGTGACACTCGCTTAAACGTTTTCGGAAAAATACAGTTCATACCCCGGTACTTTCCAACTGCAAAAGCAGGAAAGTACCGGGGTTTCTTCTTGAAAAAATATTTTTCACCACATAGAATTGAAATATTTGTCCCGGTATTTTTTGGGGGACACTCCCACAAGGCTTTCAAACACCTGAATGAAATGGCTCTGGGAAGAAAACGCCAGATAATTGGCGATATCGATCAGGCTGGCATCCGAGTAACGCAGAAGATTCTGGGCCTTTTCGATTTTTTTCTCCCGGATGTAATCGCTGATGGAGATGCCAAGATTCTGCTTGAACACGCGGGAAAGATAGCTGACTGACAGCCCGGTATATTCCGAAAGCGTCTGTACAGTGATGCGCTCGTTGATGTGGTCATAGATGTAATCCACGCAGCGGGAAACTGGCTGCGATACGATATCGGCCTTTTTGCGCAGGGCCATCTTGCCGGTATAGTCCAGTACCATGGCGTGGTGCAGGGCGACCACGGATGCAACATCCGTGCAGGCATCTGCCCGCAGGATATAGAAGTCACTCAGGCGGTAGGCCTGTTCTGCTTCCATGCCGCCGGTGACACAATACCGGGTGACCAGGGATGCCGTGATAACAAAATGATATTTTATATTTTGAAGCGGATTTTTTGACAAAACTCCCATTCCGACCGGGTTGCTGAACACTTCGGCGGCGCAATTTTTTTGGACATATTCCATGTTTCCATCGCGTACCGCCATGTAAAAAGCGTATTCTTCCTCCGGCGGCCGGTGCGGTTCCTGCTGTTCCGCCCGCTTTAATTCGGCTTCGACCCATTCCTTTGTGAGTTTCACACGAAAGACCTCCAACTTTTTGAATGTTTTTGTTATTGTAGCATGGATTTGATATTTTTACAATCATTTTTATAGAAACACGTTTCGGAAAACGCTATACTCACCTTACAGATTCCGCCAAGAGCGGAGCAAAGAATGGGTATCCGATAATAAATGAAGGAGTACTTGACCATGAAAAAGATTTCTCGTCGAAATTTCCTGCTGGCTTCCGGTGCCGTGACCATCGGTGCTGCTCTGTCTGCCTGCGGTGGCAGTTCTGCCGGGAGCAGTGCCAGCACGGCTGCTGGTTCGCCCGCAGCTGCCGGAGGCACCTCCGGAGGTAAGGTGCTGAACATCTGGTGCTGGAACGATGAGTTTCAGAGCCGCTTCAACGACTACTATCCAGAAGTTTCCGAAATCGCTTCCGACAAGTCCACCACTACCCTGAAGGACGGCACAGTTGTAAAATGGACGGTCAACCCCAACGCCGACAACAACTACCAGAACAAGCTGGATGAGGCTCTGCTGAGCCAGGATTCCGCTGCCGATGATGACAAGATCGACATCTTCCTGGTTGAAGCCGACTATGCACTGAAGTACATTGATTCCGGTTATGCTCTGGATATCAAAAAGGATATCGGGCTGACCGACGAGGACCTCGCCAACCAGTATCAGTATACCAAAGACATCGTTTCGGTGGACGGCAGCCAGCGTGGCACCACCTGGCAGGCGACTCCGGGCCTGTTCGCATACCGTCGCAGTATCGCAAAGGATGTTCTTGGCACCGATGACCCTGCCGAGGTTCAGAGCTATCTGTCCGACTGGGATAAGTTCGATGACGTGGCTGCACAGGCTCATGACAAGGGCTATAAGATGCTGTCCGGTTATGATGATTCCTTCCGTGTTTTCTCCAACAACATGTCGGCTCCCTGGGTGACAGGTACCACCGTTACGGTCGATGAGAACATCGTGAAGTGGATCGACCAGACCAAGGAGTACACCGACAAGGGCTACAACAACAAGTCCAACCTGTGGGACAGCCAGTGGGCGGCAGATCAGGGTCCCACCGGCAAGGTGTTCGGCTTCTTCTACTCCACCTGGGGCATCAACTTCACCCTGCTGGGTAATTCTCTGGCTACCCCTATCGCTGAGGGCGGTAAGGAAGAAGTGGGCAACGGCATCTACGGTGACTATGCCGTATGTGAAGGCCCCATGCCATATTACTGGGGCGGCACCTGGATTTGCGGTGCAGCTGGCAGCGACAACATCGACCTCATCCGTGATATCATGCAGAAGCTGACCTGTGACGAGGCTATCATGAAACAGATCACCATGGATACGCAGGACTACACCAACTGCGAGAAAGCCATGGAAGAAATCGCCAACAGCGATTACAAATCTGACTTCCTGGGCGGCCAGAACCATATTGCTCTGTTCGCAGAGGCCGCAAAGAAAATTGATATGTCCAATGCTGGCCCCTACGATCTGGGCATGAATGAGAGCATCCAGAATACGTTCAAGGATTATTTCACCGACAATGTGGATGAAGACACTGCAAAGGCAAACTTCGAGACCTCTATCAAGGAAAAATACCCTGAGCTGACCGATGTTGTCTGGCCCGCCTGATCCGTACAACAGCTTCAAAACAGGAGGACGAGTAGAACACTCGCCCTCTTTTGTGAAGGAGGGACTTTCCTATGGAAGGAAAAGTGAAAAAGAAAGGTTCTATCAGCTACGCAAAATGGGGATACATCTTTATTGCACCGTTCTTTCTCATCTTTGCGGTATTCCAGCTGATCCCCATGGCATCGACCATCTATTACAGCTTTTTTGAATATTACCGCAGTGGTCTGAAAGTCATTGGTCCGACCTTTGTGGGGCTGAAAAACTACATCACTCTGTTTGCGACAGATCTGCCCAAGTTTTTTGGCAACACACTGATCCTGTGGATCATCGGCTTCATCCCGCAAATCGTGGTTTCTCTGGTGTTGGCCGCATGGTTCACTGACCTGCGCCTGAAGCTGAAGGGTCAGACCTTTTTCAAGACCGTCATCTATATGCCCAACCTGATCATGGCCTCGGCCTTCGCCATGTTGTTCTTCGCCCTGTTCTCGGACAACGGCCCGGTCAATGCAGTACTGATGAGCATGGGACTCATCAAGGCCCCCATCACATTCCTGACCAGCGTGTGGGGCAACCGCGGTTTGGTCGGTCTGATGAACTTCCTGATGTGGTTCGGCAACACCACCATCATGCTGATGGCCGCGATCATGGGCGTGGACCCCACCCTGTATGAAGCGGCTGAGCTGGATGGCTGCTCACCAAGCCAGATGTTCTGGAAGATTACCATCCCGATGATCCGTCCCATTCTGGTCTACGTCATGATCACCTCCATGATCGGCGGCCTGCAGA
>OJNK01001036.1_pt1 | contig 14870 bp, 11 predicted proteins | sample 1597811 | NCBI WGS metagenome assembly OJNK01 (sample SAMN00265073, study PRJEB22529) | human gut metagenome
CCAGCTGGCACTCGGTGTTGATGTTGATCTTGGAAACGCCCAGGCTGATGGCCTTAGCGATCATCTCGTCGGGGATGCCGGTGCCGCCGTGCAGGACCAGAGGGATGTTATTGGTGGCCTTGTGGATGCGGTCCAGAGCCTCGAAGTCCAGACCCTTCCAGTTTGCCGGGTAGACACCGTGGATGTTGCCGATGCCGGCAGCCAGGAAGTCGATGCCCAGAGCAGTGATCTTTGCGCACTCCTCGGGGTCTGCGATCTCGCCGGCACCCACAACGCCGTCCTCGACGCCGCCGATGGAACCGACCTCTGCCTCGATGCTCAGGCCCTTAGCGTGTGCCAGAGCCACCAGCTCCTTGGTCTTTTCCACATTCTCTTCGATGGAGTAGTGGCTGCCATCGAACATGATGGAAGAGAAGCCGGCCTCAATGCAGGCCTTGCAGCCCTCATAGGTGCCGTGATCCAGATGCAGGGCAACGGGAACAGTGATGCCCATGGAATCGACCATAGCGCTGACCATGGCAGCGACGGTCTTGAAACCGGTCATGTACTTACCAGCACCCTCGGAAACGCCCAGGATCACGGGGCTCTTCATTTCCTCGCAGGCGGTCAGGACAGACTTGGTCCACTCCAGATTGTTGATGTTGAACTGAGGCACACCATAGTGGCCATCACGTGCTTTGATCAGCATTTCGGTTGCATTTACCAACATTATTCATTACCTCCACAAAATCATTGGGGCCTTGCTCGTTTCGTGCCTGCTTTGTGCACGTCTTAACGAACTTACAGGGTTAGTATACCCCAAACAGCGCCTAAAATCAATCCAAACGGGCTTTTTTCCTGCAACAATGCGGAAAATCGATCCCTGCGGGGAAGGAAACTTTCCGTCAGAAAGGGTCAGCACAAAACAAAAAACAACAATATTCCATAAAATCTGCAACATGAAGCCGCGCGGCGGGAAAGCAGCAAAAGGACGAATTTTCAACATAGATCCACATTCGTCAAAATGATATTGGAAGATCTGGCAAAACCGGACAGAATGCAGTTCAAAAAATTGTCATATTTCCGACTTGTATTTTACAAACTGTACGCAAGAAAAACAAACAGGTCGAACCGGAATGTGGAAAACACGGTGGAAAGTGTGGAATTCCACCCGTAAAACAGGCTTTAAAACAGGACTTTTGAACTTTCTCCACCGGGTTTTCAACATGTGGAAAAAGTGATCGGCCCTTTACGGATTGTATACCACATTTTTGTGGAAAATTTTTCTCATCGGCAAAACAGAGGACGCTTGTGCAACAACAGAGTGAAGATGCACCTGTACGGCAAAACATTTCTGCAAAAAGGAGCGCGGCCTGCAAAAGCGGAAAATGCGGCAGACCGTGAACAGGGTGTGAAAACTTTTGCCGGACAGGGACAAAAAATGGTGATTTACTGGCAAACAAAGGCGGCATATGTTATACTTCAAAATGAGTTATCATATGGAAATGCTACGGGTGCGCAGTGCAGGATGCCGCGCACCTTTTGGAGGGTGCACGCAGCACGTTCCGGCAATACAAAGAAAGGGAGAAAACACAATGGAAGAAAAGAATCAGCCGCGCCGTCCGCGCCGCAGCCCGGAGGAGAACACGCAGAAAAACGAGAGCCTTGTTTACGGCAAAAATCCTGTGACCGAGCTGCTCAAGAGCGGCTCCGGCGTGGATACCGTGCTCATTGCCGAGGGCCTGGCTCCGGCGGTGGCGGCTTACTATACGGCGCTGGCCAAGGAGGCGGGTGCCACGGTCAAGCGGGTGCATCCCAACAAGCTGCGCCTGATGACCGGCACCGAGAGCCATCAGGGTGTGGCTGCATTTGCCAGCGAGATCGAGTATGTGACGGTGGATGACCTGATGGCAGCAGCCAAGGCCAAGGGCGAGGCACCTTTTCTGGTGCTGAGCGATGGCATCGAGGACCCGCACAATCTGGGCGCAGTGATGCGCAGCGCTCTGCTGTGCGGTGCCCACGGGATCGTGATCCCCAAGCGCGGCGGTGCATCGGTGACGCCCACCGTTATCAAGTCCAGCGCGGGCGCAGCGGAGCGTCTGCCGGTGGCCCGTGTGGCCAACATCGGCGAGACCATCCGCCGCCTGAAGGATCAGGGCGTGTTCGTCTATTGCGCGGATATGGACGGCGTGTCCCTGCGCAGGAACAACCTCACCGGCCCCATCGCACTGGTGTTGGGCAGTGAAGGCAGCGGCGTTTCCCAGCTGGTCAAGAAGCTGTGCGACGGTGTGGTGCGTCTGGATATGGCGGCATCCGGCACCGGTGTGGACAGCTACAATGTGTCGGTGGCTGCGGGCATCATCCTGTACGAGATCCAGTCCCAGCGCGCAGCACAGCAGGCATAAACCGGTACAAAGGCCGGAACCTCAACGATATTTACAGGAGGGACAAGAATGCCGAAGGATAAAAATAACAATCAGGCAATGACCGAGGATGAAAAGTTCCGCTCTTTTTTCAGCACCACGGCGGTGAACATCCCGGATGAAATGACCCGGCGGGATGAAGAACTGCCGGAGGAAAAGCCGCAGAAGCGGTTTGGCCTGTTTGCCCGCGGCAAGGCAGATCAGGAGGAAGCCCAGGCAGCAGAGCCGCAGGAAATGCCCACCGGTGAGGTGGTGCTGGGCGGGGATGCCCAGCCGGAGCAGGAAGCAGATCTGGAACTGATGCTGAAGCCTGCGGCAGACCCGGAGCGGGAGCTGGCCCCGTGGCCCCTTCTGGAGACGGAAGCGGAGGATGCAGAACCGCTCAGGGTGGATCTCCCGGCCCCTGCCCCTGCAAAGGAGCCGGAGCCGCCCAGACAGAGCGCGGCCCCGGTGACAGAGCCTGCCGGGCAGCGCAGTGCGGCAAAAACCTCCCACAATCCCAAGAATGCACCGGAGGTGCTTCTGCCGCAGGAGGAACAGGAGCAGCAGGAAATGGCTCAGCTCAAGGCCATGATCAATGGCCTGAGCGAGAAAAAGCCCGCTCCCGGCGCAGCCGCGCCGACCCGGACGGCACAGGCAGAGGAAACAGCTCCGGTAGCGCAGCCGGAAACTGCTCCTGAACGTAAAAAAGAAGAAAGCGGCACGCCGCTGCCCGCTGCCGTGTTTGCGTCGGTGAAGGAAGCGGATGCCGACCTGCAGCCGAAGGAAAAAAAGAGACCGGAACGCAAAAAGCCGGTGATCGATTTCTTTGGCCGTGCAGAGGACGAAGAAAAGCCGCAGGCCCCCTCGGCCCCGGCAGATGCGCCCGCTGCAAAAGAGGACACCATGAGCCTGCCGCTGCTGCCGCTGGACGGCGAAGCCCCGGCAGCAGAGCCGCAGGCAAAGGCAGAGGCTGCGCCTCAGCCGGAACAGAAACCGGAAGCCGGGGAGCCTGCGCCGCTGGCTGAGGAGCCGGAGAGCGAGCTGCAGGGCCCGGAGGCGACAGCGGAAAAGCTGCACCGCATGAGCGCCGAGCTGACGCTGCGCTGCGTACTGGGCGGCATTCTGGCCGTGGTGCTGCTGCACTTTGGTCTGGTGTCGGACGGGCTGCTGCCCGCGATGGCCGCGCTGGACCCGGATGCAGCTCCGGCGGCATTCTACGGCGCAAATCTGTTGCTGCTGGCGGCAAGCCTGTGCGTGGGCTTCCCGGTCCTGCGGGACGGCCTGACCGGCCTGCGCGGGCGTCCCTCGGCCGATACGATGCCGGCTCTGGCTGCAGCGGCGGCACTGCTGCAGGCCGTGACGGCAATGCTGAACGCCAATGTCTACCGCGGCACCACGGGCATTTCTCTGCTCAGCGGCATGGCGGCGCTGGGCCTGTTCCTTGCTCTGCTGGGCAGCCGGGTGATGCTGGCAGCGGTCAAGGGCGGGTATGAACTGGTGACCAATGGCGTGGAGCATCAGGGCGCTTTCCGCGCCAGAGATAAGGACCTGCTGCGTGCGCTGGCACGGGATCTGGAACAGAAGGATCCATGGGTGCTGCTGAGCCGCCCGATGCAGGATGCCGAAGGCTTTGTGGAACAGAGCCTGTGCGAGCGTGCCAGCGAGCGCCGTGCCCGCAAGGTCTCGTACATTCTGCTGGGCGTTGCCCTGCTCAGCGGTGTGCTGTTCCTGCTGGCAGGAGCCGGGTGGAACAAGGCCGTTGCAGCCATGGTCGCAGTGCTGTGCATGGGTGCACCGCTGTCTTCCACCCTCATCGCGGGCATTGCATCGCTGCGGCTGCAGCGCGCCGCTGCGGCTGTGGGTGCGGTGGTGCCCGGCTGGCAGGCCATTGAGCAGCTGGGCGGTATCGATACGCTGCAGATCGACGCCGACGACCTGTTTACCACCGACAGCGCACAGCTGGAGGATATCCGCATCTTCAAGGGCGGCCGCATCGACCGTGCGATCCTGTACGCGGCCAGCGTGCTCAACGAGACCCACGGTGCTCTGCGGGGCCTGTTCCGCCAGATCATCGAGGACCGCACCGACATCCTGTTCCCGGTCAAGGATCTGGAACAGCATCGGGGACTGGGCTTCTCGGGCTGGTGCGATAATAACCGCATCCTCATCGGCACCCGCCGCTATCTGGAGAAGGAGGGCGTCTCGCTGCCGGATGAAGAGTACGAGGTGCAGCATTCCAAAAACGGGGAACTGCAGATCCTGTATCTGGCAGTCTCTGGCAATCTGCACGCAATGTTTGTGCTGAAGTATGTGGGCGGGCGCAATGTGGCCCGGGGCCTTGCCGTGCTGCAGAAGGAAAATATCCGGCTGATGGTCACCTGTCAGGACCCCAGCCTGACCGCAAAGCATATCACCGAGGTGTACCGCCTGCCGGAGGGCATGGTCACGGTGCTGGATCAGGAACAGTGCGATGCCATCAAGGCCGCACCTGCCGACCCGGCGGACGTCTGCTGCATGATCCATCTCAAGGGCTTTGCCAGCCTGACCGGCGGCCTGCAGGCGGCAGATCAAGCCCAGAATGCTGAGAACAGTGCCACCACGGTGCAGATGGTCTCGGTGCTGTTCTCCATCGTCATTGCGGCTCTGCTGACCAGCGCGGGCAGCATCTGGGAGCTGTCGGTGGCGACGGTGCTGATGTATCAGGCCGCATGGAGCGCACTGAGCATTGCAGTCTGCGCTCTGAAGCAGCACAATTGAAAGTGAGAATTATTCTTAAAATAAATAGGAATCATTCTTGATTTTGCAGTGGGAATATGGTATACTCTGTTCAGAACCTGAGCCGCAGGCGGAAAAATTTCCGCCGGGCTGAATGATAGAGCCGGGATCGGTCGATCCTGACAGAAGATCCGTTTTTGAAAGGAGAGCACCATGGAACTGAAGGGCACCAAAACCGAGAAAAACCTGATGGAAGCATTTGCCGGTGAGAGCCAGGCACGCAATAAGTACACTTTCTTTGCCAGCATGGCCAAAAAGGAAGGCTACGAGCAGCTGGCCGCGATCTTTGAAGAGACCGCCGGCAACGAGAAGGAACACGCAAAGATCTGGTTCAAGCTGCTGTGCGGCGGCGCGATCCCCGATACCCTGACCTGTCTGGACATGGCCGCAGGCGGCGAGCACGACGAGTGGACGGAAATGTACCCCCGTATGGCCAGAGAGGCCAAAGAAGAGGGCTTCCCCCAGATCGCAGCCCTGTTCACCATGGTGGCACAGATCGAGAAGGAGCACGAGGAGCGCTACCGCGCGTTGGCCGACAACCTGAAAAACAGCAGGGTGTTTGCCCGCGAGGAACAGCAGGTGTGGCAGTGCCGGAACTGCGGATATACCTATATCGGCAAGTCCGCACCGCTCAAGTGCCCGGTGTGCGCACATCCCCAGAGCTATTTTGAGCTGAAAAAGATCAACTACTGATAAAAACAGGCAGACGCCGCCGTATCCGGTCCCGGGTACGGCGGCGTTTTGTACAAAATTGAAAACCGGATTTTAGCACTCCCCACAAAATGCGGCCCTGCGGTGCGGCAGAAGGGCCCAAAAACTTGACCATGTTTTGCTCTGCGTGTAAAATAATACGAAGATAAGAGTATTTGAACGTTTCCGGAAACAGGCAGGGAGGGCAAAGCCCATGAAGCAAAGATTCAAGACCGGCATTGGCGCATTCGTGCTGTGTGTGGCGCTGCTTTTGGCAGGGGCTCTGCCGGTCTGTGCGGTCGAGGCCCACCCGGTCCCGGACAGCGGTATGACGCTGGACACCTCGGAGCTGCTGCTGGAGCTGACCAGTGAGGACCCTGCCCCGGTGGCCTATCTGACGGTGCAGGCACCCAACGATTACTTTTTCCTGATCTGGACGTCCAGCGCGCCGTCGGTGGCGTCGGTGGACGGCACCGGCAAGGTGACCGGCCATTCCGAGGGCACGGCTTCCATCACAGCCTGCAACGAGCGGGGCGAAAAAACAGCCTGCCTTGTGACCGTGCGCAAAAGCACAGTGGCCCGCCCGGTGCTGAACACCACCGAGCTGGCGCTGACCATTACGGAGCAGGAGCCTGCGCCTTCGGCTCAGCTGAAGCTGGAACAGAACGACAGAGGGTTCATCTATGTGCGGCAGTGGGTGAGCAGCAGTCCTTCCGTGGCACAGGTGAGCAGCAGCGGAACCGTGACGGGCCAAAGCTCCGGCAGGGCCGTCATCAGCGCACTGACGACAGCCGGGCAGGTGCTGCGCTGCACGGTGACAGTCACCTCTGAAATAGGCCGTGTGCAGATCAGCAAAAACGCCATGCTGCTGCAGGCAGTGGGGGCCAGCCAGAAGCTGACCGCACAGGCTGCAGGCGGCAAAAACACGGCAATGACATGGCTCAGCAGCAACCCGGATGTGGCACAGGTGAGCACAGACGGCACAGTGACCGCTGTGGGCGATGGTGAGACCGTGATCCTTGCAGTCTCGCCGGAGGGCCGCGCCGATGCCTGCTACGTGGCGGTGGGAACGGCGGCGTGGCGCTACCGCTCCGAGGAGGAGCTGGCCGAGGTGCTGACCGTCTCCGGGCAGCTGCCGTATTCGGATGGAAAATGAAAAGGGGAGCGTTCTGTGCGGCAGGACGCTCCTTTTTTTCAGGCTCCGCAGGGCAGAAAGATCATCGTTCCCCGGGCAGACCACGCCATCCGCTGGGCCATGCAGCCGGGCGCACCGGCCAGCAGAAACAGGGCCAGTGCGGCGAGCAGCAGCACCCATCCAAGGCCGCTGTGCGGCCTGCCGGAAAAAGGCTCCCCTTTTTTGCGTCTCATCCCGCTGCCCCCTTTTTGCTGTGCTGGGCCATCCTATGCGCCGCAGGCACCGATTGTGCAACCGGCCCGGCTGTGGTACAATAAAACCTTAAGAGATACATTGTACAGGGAGAACGATCTTTATGCTTACCATCACACTGCTGGGCACCGCTGCTACCATGCCGCTGCCGGACCGGGCGCTTTCGGCTGCGTTTGCAGCCTGCGGCGGTCACGGCCTGCTCTGGGACTGCGGCGAGGGAACTCAGGCAGCGGCACACCGGGCAGGCGTGAACCTGATGCGGGCGGATGCCATCTGCCTGACCCACTACCATGGCGACCACATCTTTGGTCTGCCGGGCCTTTTGCAGACGCTGGGGGCGCAGGGCCGCACAAGGCCGCTTGCCCTGCTGGGGCCGGAGGGCCTGCCGGATATCTGGGCGGCTGTGCGGGCACTGACCGGCCCGCTGCCCTATCCGGTAAAGCCGCAGGTGCTTATGCCAGGCCAGCCGCTGGCGCTGGATGCGCTGAGCGAGGGTTGGCCTGCCGGTGCGCGGCTGGTGCCGTTTGCCACAAAGCACCGGGTAAAAAGCCTTGGCTACCGGCTGGAGCTGCCCCGTGCGGGCAAATTTTCGCCGGAGCAGGCCCGGGCGCTGGGGGTGCCGGTGCAGCAATGGAAACTGCTGCAGAAAGGGCAGAGCGTTGCCGTGGAGGGTAGAACGGTGCAGCCTGCACAGGTGCTGGGCGCACCGCGCAGGGGGTTGAGCGTGGTGTTCTCCGGCGATACCGCCCCCTGCCCGGGCCTTTTGCAGGCGGCACAGGATGCAGACCTGCTGCTCTGCGACGCCACCTATGCGCTGCCGGAGCAGGAAGCGCAGGCCCGGCAGTGGGGCCACAGCACCTTCGGGCAGAGCGCGGCCCTTGCTGCACAGGCGGGCGCAAAACGGCTGTGGCTGACCCATTACTCCCCCATGATCACCGACCCGGAGGAGTATGCCGAACAGGCACAGGGCATCTTTCCGGCGGCAGAATGCGGCTTTGACGGCAAAAGCATCACCCTGCAGTACGAGGAGGTGCAGCCATGACCATCCGGATGGACGAGGGCGCGGCCGAGCTGCTGGACACCCTGCACAGGGCGGGCTATGCGGCCTACGTGGTGGGCGGCTGCGTGCGGGACAGCCTGCTGGGTCTTACCCCCCATGACTGGGATCTTTGCACCAGCGCCCTGCCGCAGCAGGGGATGGAGCTGTTCGGCGAAGAAAAATGCATTCCCACCGGCCTGCAGCACGGCACCGTGACTGTAAAGCAGGGCGGTGGGCTGTACGAGATTACCACCTTCCGCACCGAGGGAGCCTACACCGATGGCCGCCACCCGGACGAGGTGCATTTTGTACCGGATGTGCGGGAGGATCTGGCCCGGCGGGATTTTACCATCAACGCCATGGCCTACAATGCAAAAGAGGGCCTTGTGGACCCCTTTGGCGGGCAGACCGATCTGCAGAGCGGCATCCTGCGGGCCGTGGGTGTGCCGCACCAGCGGTTCACCGAGGACGCGCTGCGCATCCTGCGGCTGTACCGGTTCGCAGCGCGGTTTGGCTTTTCCATCGACCCGCCCACGGCGCAGGCGGCACAGGAGCTGTGTGCCCATCTGGACTGTGTATCGGTGGAGCGCATCGAGGAAGAGCTTGCAAAACTGCTGAGCGCACCCGCCCCTGCGGCATATCTTGACGAAAAAATACTCGGCGTTGTTTTGCCCGAGCTTTCACCGGAGGCACTGGCGGCGGCAAAGCCGGTGGTGGATGCCTGCCCGGCGGGGGAGCGGGCTCTGCCCGTCCGTCTGGCGGCGCTGCTGCTGAGCCTTGGCGAGGACGGCACCCGCCGCACCCTCAGGCGCCTGCGCTGCTCCAATGCCTGTATTGAGGAAACAGCGGTGCTGGTGCGGGAAGTCGTGCCGGGTGTGCCGGTATCCCTGAATATCTACGCCCGCCGACTACTGGGCAAATATAACTTGTGTACCGTGCAGCGGCTGGCGGCACTGGGCACAGCCCTGCAGCCGGAGCGTTCGGCTGATTTTGCTGCACTTTCCGAATTGGCCGAACGATTGGATGCGGACGGCGTGTGCTGCCGCGTCAGCCAGCTGGCTGTGAATGGCCGCGACCTGATGGCGGCAGGCGTCCCGGCGGGGCCGGGCATCCGCAAAGTGCTGGAAGCGCTGCTGGACGGTGTGATCCGGGAAGAATACTCCAACGAGCGGCAAGCCCTGCTGACCGCAGTGCAGCAGCTTGCTGCGTCTTGACAAGCGCTTTTTTCAGAGTTACTATTATACTACTGTTTTAGTGTGTTGAATACACCAAAGGAGAATTTATGACCACACAGACCCCTGATTCAAAGCCGCGTGCCCTTATTGCCATGAGCGGCGGCGTGGACAGCTCGGTGGCGGCATGGCTCATGCAGCAGGCAGGCTATGACTGCACCGGCATCACCATGCGGCTCACCCGCAACGAAACGCTGGGACAGTCCGGCTTTCACACCTGCTGCTCGGAAAAGGACATCGAGGACGCGGCAGAGGTGGCGTATGCCATGGATATCCCGTACGAAGTGTTGGATTTCACGGCCGACTTCCGGGAACAGATCATTGAAAAATTCGTCCGCGTGTATGAGGCGGGCGGCACGCCGAACCCCTGCATCGACTGCAATAAATATATGAAGTTCCGCCATCTGCTGGACTGGGCCCGGGCACACGGCATGGAGTATGTGGTCACGGGCCACTATGCCCGGGTGGAGCAGGACGAGGCCACCGGCCGTTTCCTGCTCAAAAAGGGGCTGGACGAGGGCAAGGACCAGAGCTACGTGCTCTACAACCTCACCCAGGAGCAGCTGGCGCATATCCGCCTGCCGCTGGGCGGCCTGCACAAGACCGAGGTGCGCGAGATCGCGGAGCAGCACAAATTTGTCAATGCCCGCAAGCACGACAGTCAGGATATCTGCTTTGTGCCGGATGGCGACTATGCCCGCTTTATGGAGGACTTCACCGGCAAACGCTACCCGGCAGGTGATTTTCTGGACGAAAACGGCAGGGTGGTGGGCACCCACAACGGCGCGGTGCGGTACACCATCGGCCAGCGCAAGGGGCTGGGCCTTGCCATGGGGGCACCTGTGTACGTCTGCGGCAAGGACATGCAGGCAAACACCGTCACGGTAGGGCCGGAGGAGATGCTGTTCGACCGCATCGTGTATGCGGACGAGGTGAACTGGATCGCCATTCCGGAGCTGACCGGGCCGCTGCGGGTCACAGCCCGCACCCGGTACCATCAGGTGGAGCAGGCCGCCACCGTCTACCCGGCGGAGTGCGGCTTCCGGCTGGAATTTGACCAGCCCCAGCGTGCCCCTACGCCCGGTCAGGCCGTGGTGCTGTATCAGGGCGACACGGTGCTGGGCGGCGGCACCATCACCCGCGTAGAAAAGTAAGGAGAACGAAATGCAAAATCAGTATTCCCGCACGCAGCTGCTGCTGGGCGCGGAAGCCATGGAAAAACTGCACAATTCCCGCGTGGCGGTGTTCGGCATCGGCGGCGTGGGCGGCTACACGGTGGAAGCGCTGGCGCGCAGCGGTGTGGGGGCACTGGATCTGATCGATGACGATAAGGTCTGCCTGACCAACCTCAACCGTCAGATCATCGCCACCCGCAGCACGGTAGGGCAGTATAAGGTAGATGTGGCTGCGCAGCGCATCCACGACATCGACCCGGATATCAAGGTGACCACCCACCGGTGCTTCTTTGGCCCGGAAACACAGGATCAGTTCGACTTTACCCAGTACGACTATGTGGTGGACGCCATTGACACCGTCACCGGCAAACTGGCCCTGGTGATGAAGTGCAAGGAGGCGGGCACTCCCATCATCTGCTCCATGGGCGCAGGCAACAAGATGGATCCGACCCGCTTTGAAGTGACCGATATCTACAAGACCTCGGTCTGCCCGCTGGCCAAGGTGATGCGCACCGAGTGCCGCAAGCGCAGGATCAAGCACCTGAAGGTGGTCTACTCCAAGGAGCCTGCCATGACCCCCATCGAGGATGACGCTATCAGCTGCAAGAATCACTGCATCTGCCCTCCGGGCACCCAGCGCAAGTGCACCCAGCGCCGTTCGGTGCCGGGCTCCAATGCCTTTGTACCCTCGGTGGCCGGCCTGATCATCGGCGGCGAGGTGGTAAAAGACCTTGTGGGTTTTGTGCCGATGAAGGGGTAAAACAGACTGCAGACTCCTGCTGTGTGGGACGATTTGAAATGCGCTCCGCGTTGCTTTGCGCATAAGCTAAGGAAATTATATTTTTGATTTTGGGGTCCAGAAACGCCTGTGGGTGTTTCTGGACCCCATTTTCATGGGCGGGGGTCGTGGAGGGAAGGCTTGTGCTTGCGGGCAGAACGTTAACTCCGCCGCGTGAATGTTTCAGCAGGAAACCAGCGCGGCAGCTTCCGCTTTCGGTTATGACTCCTCCCGTGAAAAGGCAATTCTGGAAAATTCGCAGATTTTCCAGAATTGCGAAATAAAATAATAATTCCGCTGAAAATGGTCAGAGCATCAGCGGAGACCAGTTAAGATCGTGTTTTTTACGCGCTGCAGCGTTCTATAATATAAAATTGCAATCAATTTGCAATTTGGTATTGCAATTGGAGAGAATATCGTGTATAATCATCCCTGTTCGAAAATGCAAATTGGTTGCAATTTGTTATGATAAAGCAATTTACTGCTGTGTTTGGAGTGTATATGGAACTGTTTCTGGATGTTCTGGGCGAATCTCTGGTGGATACCGCCAAGATGCTGCCCTTCCTGTTTCTGGCTTATCTTCTGATCGAATATATTGAGACCCGCCATGGCGAGCGCATCGAAGCGCTGCTGGCCGGAGGCGGCCGCTGGGGCGCGATTCCGGGCGCAGTGCTGGGCTGTGTGCCGCAGTGCGGCTTTTCGGCCATTGCGTCCAACTTCTATTCCTCCCGCGTTATCACGCTGGGCACCTTGATGGCTGTTTACCTTGCTACCAGTGACGAAGCCATCCCGCTGCTGGTATCCATGCCGGCTTATTGGGACAAGCTGGCGGTGCTCATGGTCATCAAGGTGGTGTACGCCATTGCGGTGGGCTTTGCGCTGGACTTTGTCCTGCGCGGTGTGCTGCCCAAAAGCCTGCGCGGCGGCTACACCGGCCACGCGGATGAAGTGGACTGCCACGAGGAGCACAGCGACGAAGCCGGAAACGCACAGCCCATCTGGAAGGCAGCTCTGCGCCACACGCTGGAGATCTTCGTGTTCATTTTTGCGTTCAGTCTGGTGTTCGGCCTGATCGTCGAGGGCGTGGGCGAGGACGTCTTTGCCAGCGTTCTGGGCAGCATGGGCTTCTTCCAGCCGGTGGTGGCTGCGCTGGTGGGCCTGATCCCCAACTGCGCCGCCAGCGTGCTGCTGACCCAGCTGTATGTGGAGGGTGCTCTGCGCTTTTCCAGTCTGGTGGCGGGTCTGTGCACCGGTGCAGGCGTGGGTCTGGCGGTGCTGTGGCGCACCAATCCTTCCTGGAAGCAGAACCTCTTCATCACCGGCCTGACCTGGGGCGCAGGTGCCTTTCTGGGCGTGGCGATGCAGGTGGTCGTGGCCGTGTTTGCATAATGACCGGAACGGGCTGCCGCATCCGGTTTGGCTGTATCCTTTTTAATATCTTCCTGCTGTGGAGAACGAAAAACGGGCTGTTGCTCCGGGGCTTGCCCCCTGTGCAATGGCCCGTTTCATTTTTTACTGAATTTTAGCCGTTGTGATATGTTACATATTTTTGCCGGGGGTTAATGAAAACATGAAATAAAGCCGCTGTACAGGTCTTTTTTTGCGAAAAAGGAAAAATGTTTTCTTTTTCCAAAAAGCAATTTACTTTTTGCCTCGTCTGTGGTAATATGTTAGTATCAGCACGGCCCGGAGCCATCCGCCCACCGTGCAGAAAGATCATCAAAATCTTTAAGACCGTTATCAGATTTTAGGAGGAAGATTTTATGAAGGGCGTTCAGATCGTTGAACCGAATAAACTGCAGATCGTTGATCTCGAGAAGCCTCAGATCGACAAGGAAAACAATGTTCTGGTCCGCATGGTCGCTGCCGGCATCTGCGGCTCCGACGTGGGCATCTACCATGGCACCAATGCCGCTGCCACCTATCCCCGCATCATCGGCCACGAGAACGTGGGCATCGTTGAGGAGATCGGCGAGGGCGTGACCCGCGTGAAGGTGGGCGACCGCGTTATCATCGATCAGGTCACCGCCTGCGGTCACTGCTACGCCTGCCGCAAGGGCCGTCCCAACGTCTGCGGCAACCTGAAGGTGCGCGGTGTGCACATCGACGGCGGCTACCGCGAGTACATGGCTGTGCCGGACCGCGACTGCTATCTGGTGCCTGAGATCCTGAGCGACGAAGAGGCGGTCATGATCGAGCCCACCACCATTGCTGTGCAGTGCTGCAGCCGTGCTGAGCTGGAGAGCGAGGACACCGTCATGATCATCGGCAGCGGCGCTCTGGGCAGCTCCATCCTGCGCATCGTCAAGCTGTACAACCCCAAGGCCATCATCGTCACCGATATCGACGACGCCAAGCTGGAAGAGGCCAAGAAGAACGGCGCAACCTACACCATCAACAGCCTGAAGGAGGACGTTCCCGCCAAGGCTCACGAGCTGACCGAGGGCTACGGCCCCACTGTGACCATCGATGCCGCCTGCGTCAAGGGCAGCCTGCTGACCGCTCTGCAGGCCACCGGCAACGCCGGCCGCGTCATCACCATGGGCTTCTCCGTGGCCCCCACCGAGGTCAACCAGTTCGTCATCACTTCCAAGGAGCTGGACGTTCGCGGCAGCCGCCTGCAGAACCGCAAGTTCCAGGATGTCATCGATCTGGTCAACGAGGGTAAGGTGGATCTGCGCGGCAGCATCTCCCACACTTGGAATTTCGAGGATGCACAGGCAGCCTTCGACTTCGTGGACAGCCGCGATCCTTCCTACCGCAAGGGCGTTCTGACCTTCAAGAAGTAAGAACCCTTCACCGGGTCGTTTCCGCGTTCTGAGGGTGCTTTGCGCCGGTCTCAGCGCACATTGTGAGATATAAATAAACTGGCAGGGTGTGCCCTTCGGGGCGCACCCTGCTTTTGTCTGGCCGTTTTTTGTTCGGAGATGGCGGGCATTGCGGAATGACAAAGAACTTGCCATTGCGAAAAATGCACTTTATGGCACAGCGCGTTAGAGCGGCGGGGCAGGCAATGCAGCGGAAGGACGACTGCTTGCGGCCCTTTGCACAGGGGCTTTGCGGGGGTATTCTGCATGATGTTCAGGACTTCCTCAGGCCGCCGACTCAGACGGCAGTCCTGAGCGCGGCAGGCTTCTATGATCTTTGCGCAGAGAGCTCCTGCTGCTCCGGATGCCGACCGGAGAAGAGGCCGGAGCGGGGACAGCCGATCTATGACAGGCCGGCATCGAAGGCTGTATGTTGCAAAAAAAGAGATAGGCGGACCCTTTCGGGAACGCCTATCTCTTTTTGGGGCTGTTTGCAGCAGCCCATTTTTGACGAAGTAAAAGAGTTTCTTGGAAAGACTAGGAAAAGGATCAGCCCATGACCAGATTTGCCACGCCGACGGTGAGGAAGGGCACATAGGTGAC
>OJNK01001039.1_pt1 | contig 14848 bp, 10 predicted proteins | sample 1597811 | NCBI WGS metagenome assembly OJNK01 (sample SAMN00265073, study PRJEB22529) | human gut metagenome
GGGCCACCGTCTGCCATGTGGACGCCTCCAAGGGCATCGTGGCATGGGGCAAGGACAACGCCGCCGCCAGCGGCCTTGCAGACCGTTCCATCCGCTGGCTGGTGGACGACTGCGCCAAATTCGTCGCCCGCGAGAAGCGGCGGGGCAACACCTACGACGGCATCATCATGGACCCGCCCAGCTATGGCCGCGGCCCCGGCGGCGAGATCTGGAAGCTGGAAGACTGCATCTATGACCTCATCAGCCAGTGCGAGGAAGTGCTGAGCGACAAGCCGCTCTTCTTTGCCGTCAACAGCTACACCACGGGCCTGTCGCCCGCCGTGATGGAGTACATGCTCAAGACCACGCTGGTGCCCCGTTTTGGCGGGCAGACCAGCTGTGACGAGATCGGCCTGCCCGTCTCGGCCACCGGCGGCGTGGTGCCCTGCGGCGCAACGGCCATCTGGGAAGAGTAAATACTCCTTCCGTCATCGCTGCGCGATGCCACCTCCCTCAGTGAGGGAGGCTTTCTGACGGCAGAGACCCAAAAGGCTCCCTCTTTGAGGGGGCTGCCGCTGCAGGCGGCTGGGGGAGTTTATCAAATAATCTAAGAATGGGGTACAGCCTCTTTGAGAGGGGCGCACCACCAGAAAGAGAACACAAATGAGTGAAACGATTTTAACAGCAGAAAATTTAAAGTTCCGCTATGACCCGGAGCAGCCCGTCTACGCGCTGGACGGGGTCTCGGCCAGCGTCAAGCGGGGCGAGTTCGTCGCCGTGCTGGGTGCCAACGGCTGCGGCAAATCCACCCTGGCCAAACAGTTCAACGCCATCCTCCTGCCGGAGGCAGGCACTGTGCTGGTGGAGGGGATGGACACCGCCGACGAGAGCAAAATTTACGACATCCGCCAGACCGTGGGCATGGTGTTCCAGAACCCGGACAACCAGATCGTTGCCACGGTGGTGGAAGAAGACGTGGCCTTCGCGCTGGAGAACCTGGGCGTTCCGCCCGAGGAGATGCGCCGCCGGGTGGACGACGCCATGAAGATGGCGGGCATCTACGAGTTCCGGGAGCGGGCACCCCACAACCTTTCCGGCGGCCAGAAGCAGCGCGTTGCCATTGCAGGCGTCGTGGCCATGCGGCCGGACTGCCTCATTCTGGACGAAGCCACCGCCATGCTGGACCCCCGGGGCCGGGAGCAGGTGATGCAGACCATCCACTACCTCAACAAGAACATGGGCATCACCGTGGTGTCCATCACCCACTATATGGAAGAAGCTGCCAAGGCCGACCGGGTGCTGGTGATGAGCAAGGGCAAAGTGGTCCTGGAAGGCACCCCGAAAGAGGTGTTCAGCCAGACCGAGAAAGTCCGCTCCCTCCATCTGGACGTGCCGCAGGCCGCCGAGCTGCGGGATGAGCTGGTCAAGGCAGGCATCGACCTGCCCGAGGGCATCATTGACACGGGCGAATGCGCACAGGCTCTGTACGAGCTGCTGCAGTGAGGAGGGGTGAACGATGGCAGACATTATCAAGGTAGAACACCTGAGCTATATCTATAACCCCGGAATGCCCAATGCGGTCACCGCGCTGGACGATGTGAGCTTTACCGTGGAAGAGGGCGATTTTGTGGGCATCATCGGGGCCACCGGCTCCGGCAAGAGCACCCTCATTACCCACATGAACGGCCTGAACAAGCCCACCAGCGGCAAAATTTATATTGATGGCCGCGACCTGTGGGCCGAGCCCGAAAAAATAAGAGATTTCCGTTTCCTCACCGGTCTGGTGTTCCAGTACCCGGAGTACCAGCTGTTTGAGGAGAACTGCTATAAAGATATCGCCTTTGGCCCCAAGAACATGGGCCTGGACGAGGCCGAGATCGACAAGCGGGTGCACGAAGCAGCCGCCTTTGTCGGCCTGGACGAGGCCCTTTTGGAACGCAGCCCCTTTGAGCTGTCCGGCGGCCAGAAGCGCCGGGTGGCCGTGGCAGGCGTCATGGCCATGAAGCCCCGCATCCTCGTGCTGGACGAGCCCGCCGCGGGCCTGGACCCCGAGGGCCGGGATGAGATCTTGAGCGAGGTGAAAGAGTACCACAAAAAGACGGGCACCACTGTCCTGCTGGTCTCCCACAGCATGGAGGACATTGCCAAGTACGCCAACCGGGTGCTGGTGATGTCCAACAAGAAGATCGCCATGTACGATACGGTGGAGAACGTGTTTGCCCGGGCTCCGGAGCTGCTGGAGCTGGGCCTGAGCGTGCCCCAGGTGACAAAAATTTTCCTCAAGCTGCGGGAGATGGGGGTGGACGTCCCGGCGGACGTGTACACCATCCCCTATGCGGTCAAGACCATTCTGGCCGCCAAGGCGCGGCGGGACGCCGGGGAGTCTCTTGTATTGCCCCGGGATGCGGAGAACGGGAAAGGGGGCGTGTCCGGATGCTGAGAGATATCACCATTGGCCAGCACTTCCCGGGCAACAGCCTTGTGCACAAATTTGACCCCCGGCTCAAGCTGGTGCTCACCATTGCTTATATCATCCTGCTGTTCGCGGCTTCCAACCCGCTGGGACTGGCATTGTCCATCCTGTTCCTGGTGGGGATGTACGCTGTGGCAAAGATCCCGTTCAAGCTCATCCTCAAGAGCCTGAAACCAATTTTACCCATTGTCATCTTTACGGCAGTGCTCAACCTCTTCTTCGTCTCGGGTGAGGGGGAGCCGCTGGTGCACATTGGATTCCTGACCGTTTACGCCGAGGGCGTCAAGTACGCCATCCTGATGGCGGTGCGCGTCATGGCCCTGATCGCGGGCACCAGCCTGCTGACTTACACCACCAGCCCCATCGTGCTGACGGATGCCATTGAGCAGCTGCTCAAGCCGCTGGGCAAGATCCACTTCCCGGTGCACGAGCTGGCCATGATGATGAGCATTGCGCTCCGCTTCATCCCCACCCTCATCGAGGAGACGGACAAGATCATGAACGCCCAGAAAGCCCGCGGTGCCCAGCTGGACACCGGCAAGATGACCGAGCGCATCAAAGCGCTGGTGCCCGTCCTCATCCCGCTGTTCATCTCGGCGTTCCGCCGGGCGGACGAGCTGGCGATGGCCATGGAGTGCCGCTGCTACCGCGGCGGTGACGGCCGCACCCGCCTGAAAGTGCTCCGCTGCACCAGACAGGATTACATTGATCTGGCGGTCTGCATCGTCTGCTTTGTGATCATCCTGTCGTCCCGGCTGGTGTTCCCGAATTATTAAAACTCCCCCAGTCGCCTGCGGCGACAGCCCCCTCAAGGAGGGGGCCTTATAGCCTCCCTCTTTGAGGGAGGTGGCACGGCAAAGCCGTGACGGAAGGAGTTCCATGCAGAACTTTTTACTTACCCTTGCCTACGATGGCACCAACTACTGCGGGTTTCAGGTGCAGCCCAACGGGCGGAGCGTGGCCCAGACCTTTCAGGATGGGCTGGAGGCCGTGCTGGGCTGCCGCCCGGATATCAAGGGGTGCAGCCGCACCGACGCGGGCGTCCACGCGCTGGGCTTTATGCTCAATTTCCACGCCGACACCCGCATCCCGGTGGAAAAGCTGCCGCTGGCCCTCAACCAGCACCTGCCGCCGGATATCCGGGTGCTGGCGGCGCGGGTGGTGCCGGAGGATTTCCATGCCCGGTACGCGGCCCACACCAAAACGTATCTCTACCGCATCCACAACAGCCCCATCGACTCGCCGTTTGACGAGAAGTATTATACCCGGGTGCCCCGGCGGCTGGACACGGCCAAAATGAACACGGCAGCCCGGCGGTTTGTGGGCAAACACGATTTCCTGGCCCTGTGCGCGGCGGGGTCTTCCGCTGCCGCCCACGGTGACACGGTGCGGACCATCACGGCCTGCGGAGTGGAGCGCAAAGGGGACGAAGTAGAGATCACCGTCACCGCGGATGGATACCTCTACAACATGGTGCGCATCCTGGCCGGGACCCTCTGCGAAGTAGGGGCCGGGCGGATGCAGCCCGAGGCCATCCCGGGCATCCTTGCCAGCCGTGACCGGCACAAGGCGGGCCCCACCCTGCCCGCCAAGGGACTGTTTTTGAAGTGCGTCGAGTATGATTGAGAGGCGGCTAGCCCTCTTAGCCTCACGCTGTTCGGCAGCTCCCCCAAAGGGGGAGCCCTTGGCAAAGAGATGAAGTTTGCGTGGATTGCCAAGGCCTCTCACTTTGGGAGAGGTGGCATTGCGATCGCAATGACGGAGAGGGCAAGCCATTTAGGACAAGGAGAACAACCAAATGAGAAAGAACCATCGCGGCCAACGCCCCGAGAGTGACGAGCCGCTTTCGGCCGGGCGGGTCGAATATCTGGAGCAGGCCCGCGCCCGGGTGCGGGCACGGCGGCTGCGGCGCACGGCGCTCATCGTGGCGGTGCTGACGGCTGTGGTGCTGTTTACCACCGGGCTGGTGGGCAGTTCGGTGGCGCTGGTCAAGGACTGTGTGGACACCACCCGCATTGCCCTGATGCCGGGCCCCGGCTGGCCCCAGCAGACCGGCGTGATGGAGCCCACCCAGGTGCTGCCCATGACGGGCGGCTTTGTGGAGCTGGGCGGCGACAGCTGCGTGGTGTACTCCCGCACGGGCACCCGGCTCAACAGCATCCAGAGCGGCTATGGCCGTCCGGCGCTGGCGGCGGGCAAGACCCGTTTTGTGCTCTACAACCGCTCCGGCAACGAGCTGCGGGTGGAGAGCCGCACCCAGAACCTCTACACCAAAAAACTGGAAAACAAGATCTTCCTCTGCGCCATGTCCGATAACGGCACGCTGGCCGTTGTCACCGACGATGTGAGCAGCATGGCGGAGCTGCTGGTGTATTCTCCCACCATGGAGCAGCAGCTCCGCTGGAACATGACCTCCAACGACGGCACCCCGCTGCGGATGGCGTTCTCGCCGGACAGCCGCCGGCTGGCGGCTGCTGCCGTCACGGCCGGCGGCGGGCAGATGCAGACAAACCTTTATGTTGTCACCCTGGCCCAGGGCGACCCGGTCAATGTGGGGAGCCAGAGTGGTGTTCCCCAGTGGGTGGGCTGGCTTTCCGGTACCACCCTGCTGGCCGTGTACGACAGCCGGGCCATCCTGTACAACGCGGCAGGCGGAGAGCGTGCCCGCTATGAGTTTGGCGGCGGCACCCTGCGGGATGTCTCGGTGGACAGCGCGGGCAATGTGGCGCTGTTGCTGGCCTCCGGGCAGGTCTGCCAGCTGGTGACGCTGGATAAGGAGCTCAATGTTCAGTACAGCGGCAATGTGACCACCTCCAACAAGGTGGTGCGGCGGGGCGAGCTTGTCTATCTGCTCACCGACAGCACCGTGGAGAGCCTGACTTCTGCGGGGGAGTACCAGTGGAGCCAGAGCCTGACGGCCCGGCCGCAGGCGCTGCTGGCGGATGCCAAGCAGACACTGGTCTTCTGCGGCAACACGGTGCAGCAGGGTACGGCACCGGAAACCTCTCAGGCAAGTTGAGGAAAAGGAGAGAATCATTCCTGAAATTAGCACTCTGCGGCAGAAAGTAACAGGGAAAATACTCTATGTTCAAGAATCCGTCATTTCTTTTTGATATCATATGCACGGTGGTTTGGCTGCTGCTGGCCGTCCGCTACGCCCGCAAAGGCTTTCTGGCCTCGGTGGTGCAGCTGGCGGGGAGCCTGTTCAGCCTGACCGGGGCCCGGGCCTTTTCCGGCTGGGCAGCCGGGCAGGTGTTCCAGAACTTCTTTGCGGGCAGCTTCCGCGACCAGATCGCCGCCAGCATCACGGCCGGGGGCGTGGTAGACCTTTCCGGCATTGCCCAGCGGTATGCGGGCTTTCTGCCGGAAAGCTTCCGGGCTTCCATCGTGGAGGCCTGCGAGCGCTCCGTTTCCGCCGTGCTCAGCGACAACGCCGTGGTGCTGGCCGATGTCATCGTCCAAAAGGTGCTGGCTCCGCTGCTGACGCCGGTGATCTCGCTGGTGCTGTTCTTTGTGGCATTCGCCCTGCTGCGGATGCTGGTCAGCCTGCTGGTCACGGTGCTGGGGCTGGTGAACAAGCTGCCGGTGGTGGGCACGGTCAACCGCTGGCTGGGCTGGACGGCGGGCGGCATTGCCAGCCTGCTGGACATTTATCTGGTGCTGTGTGTGCTCTGGGCACTCATTGTCATCACGGGCGGCAACCTGACGATGCTCAACGATACCGTTATGAGCAGCAGCCTTTACTATAAAGTTTTCAATGTGTTCAACCCGTTCCTGTAAGGGTTGGATTGGATAGGAGGAACAATGGTCTGTAATCGATGCCAGAAACGTCCGGCCATCATCTTCGTCCAGCGGATGGAGAATGGCCAGATGAAAAATGAGGGGTACTGCCTGCACTGTGCCCGGGAGCTGCACATCAAGCCGGTGGAAGACCTGATGAAGCAGTTCGGCATGTCGGACGAAGACATGGACAATATGGAAAACCGGATGGAGAGCATGATGGAGGAGATGGGCGGCGAGACCAACCCGTTCTCCATGATGATGAACATGGGCCAGCCGGAGAACGAGGGCGACGAAGACCTGATGCCCGGCTCCAGCGCCACGTTCCCGCTGGGGGTCAAGGACGGCCAGAACGAGCAGCAGGGGGACAAGAAAGCTGGAAATAAAAACGGCAAGAAGCCGCCCCGCCGCAAGTTTTTGGACACCTACTGCGAGAACCTGACCCGCAAGGCCCGGGAAGGCAAGCTGGATGATATCATCGGCCGTGACCGCGAAATTTACCGCACCATCCAGATCCTGAGCCGCCGCCAGAAGAATAACCCCTGCCTCATTGGTGAGGCGGGCGTGGGCAAGACGGCCATTGCCGAGGGCATTGCGGAGCGCATTGCCAAAGGGCAGGTGCCGGCGGGCCTGAAAGACAAGGAGATTTTCCTGCTGGACCTGACCAGCCTGGTGGCGGGCACTCAGTTCCGCGGCCAGTTCGAGCAGCGGGTCAAGGGCCTGTTGAGCGAGGTCAAGGCGGCGGGCAATGTCATCCTGTTCATTGATGAGATCCACACCATCACCTCGGCCGGTGAGAGTGAAGGTGCCATGAACGCGGGCAACATCCTGAAGCCTGCCCTCTCCCGCGGGGAAATTCAGGTCATCGGCGCCACGACGTTCAACGAGTACCGCAAGTATATCGAAAAAGATCAGGCGCTGGAGCGCCGCTTTCAGCCCGTGCGGGTGGAGGAGCCCAGCGTGGCCGATACCCTCGCTGTGATGAACGGCATCAAGCACTATTACGAGGAGCACCACCATGTGCAGGTGCCCGCCGATGTGCTCAGTGCCACCGTCACCCTCAGTGAGCGGTATATCACCGACCGCTATCTGCCGGACAAGGCCATCGACCTGCTGGACGAGGCCTGCGCCTGCTGCAATCTGGCCCACCCGGTCATCTCCGAGTATCTGGAGGCCCGGAAAGAGCTGGACGCCCTCAAGCAGGAAGAAGCCGATATGGCCAACGCCGATGTCAATGAGCCCATCGACTATGAGCAGGTGGCCGAGCGGAAGACCCGCATTGCCCAGCTGGAAAGCGAGCTGCCCGCCAAGCAGGCCGCTGCCAGTGAGATCAAGGTGACCATGGACGATGTGGCCAAGGTCATTGAGCTGTGGACGGGGATCCCGGCGGTGAAAATCCAGGAGACCGAGTACGCCAAGCTGGCAAGCCTCGAAACAGAGCTCAAGAAAAAGATCATCGGCCAGGACGAGGCCGTCCATCTGGTGGCACAAGCGGTCAAGCGGAGCCGCGCCGACCTCTCGGGCCGCCGCCGTCCCGCCAGCTTCATCTTTGTGGGCCCCACGGGCGTGGGCAAGACCGAGCTGGTCAAGCAGCTGGCAAACCAGCTCTTTGACGGCCCGGACCCCCTGATCCGGCTGGACATGAGCGAGTATATGGAGAAATACGCTGTTTCCCGGATGATCGGTTCGCCTCCGGGCTATGTGGGCTACGAGGAGGCCGGCCAGCTGACCGAGAAAGTCCGCCGCCGCCCCTACAGCGTGGTGCTGTTTGACGAGATCGAGAAAGCACACCCGGATGTCATGAACATCCTGCTGCAGATTCTGGACGAGGGCAAGATCAACGATGCCCAGGGCCGGACCGTGGATTTCTCCAACACCGTGATCTGCATGACCTCCAACGCCGGCAGCTCTGACCAGACTTCGGGCGGTCTTGGCTTCAACAAGAGCGAGGAACAGCGCAGCGAGGAGAAGACCCGCAAGGCGCTGGCCCAGTTCCTGCGGCCGGAATTCCTGGGCCGCGTGGACGAGGTCATCGCGTTCAAACCCCTGAGCCAGGAGACACTGGAGGGGATTGCAGCCCTCATGCTGGATGAGTACAAGCCCAGCATGGCGGCCAAGGGCATTGCCTACAGCTATACCCCGGCAGCCCTCAAGGCGCTGGTCACCAAGAGCCAGGGCGGCAAGTTTGGCGCCCGCGACCTCCGCCGCGTCATCCGCAAGGCTGTGGAAGACCCCGCCGCCGAGCGCCTCATTGACGGCACGCTGGCCTCCGGTGCCGCCCTTACCGTGGACGCCGACGCGGACGGCGAAGTGGTGCTGAAATAAACGCAAAAAGAAAAGAGACGGTTTTCTTCCAGTGGGAAGAGGACCGTCTCTTTTGTTCTGTGAAGTTTAGTTGAATTTAAAGATCTTCCGGGCGATGCGGTAGCCGCCGACAATGACGGTATCGCTCTTGGGGAAGTGCAGGTTGGTGATGCCGCCCAGGCTCAGGCGGACAGCGCGGTACACGCTGGGGCTGGTGTGCTCCTTGAGGTACTGCCAGAGCTGGGTCTTTTTCTCCCTGGCCTCGGCACTGCCGTCCAGCAGCAGGAAGATGTCGCTAATGGCCATCATGATGGAGAGGTAGTGGAGCATGTAGGACCGCAGACGCTTCTGGTTTTTCAGGGCGTCCAGGTCCTGGCAGTCGATCATGTGCTTGGTGACCCGCAGCTGCTGATCTACCCGCTTGACCATAACGCTCTCGTTGACACTCTGGTCGGCCCGGCCGATGAAGTAGCGGTAGAGGTCAAGGTCCATATAGTACATGCTCTTGACATAGGGCAGAGGCTGGTAGACAAAGATGTTGTCCACATAGAACGTGTGCTTGGGCAACACCATGCCGCACTGACGCAGCACCTCGGTGCGGTACATGACCGAGTGCATCAGCAGGTTCTGGTCCGGGCGGAAATGGCCCACATGCACCCAGTCGAACAGGCGGTCTTTCGGGAAGACATTGGTGTACCGGACGGTATGGCTGGTGCCATCCTCCACATGCTCATACACATAGTTGCAGATCATCAGGTCCGGGGCAGTGCCGCGGGCCACGAGGGTCTGCAGGCGGTGCAGGACCTTTTTCAGGGCGTCGGTGTCCAGCCAGTCGTCGCTGTCCACGACCTTATAGTACAGGCCGGTGGCATTGCGGATGCCCTGGTTGACGCCTTCGCCGTGGCCGCTGTTCTCCTGATGGACGGCCTTGACGATGGTGGGATATTTGGCGGCGTACTCGTCGCAGATGGCGGAGGTGTCGTCCTTGGTGGAACCATCGTCCACCAGGATGATCTCGGCCTGCTCTCCGGCGGAGAGCAGCGTCTCGATGCAGTGGCGCATATAGGCCGCCGAGTTGTAGCACGGGACGGCAAAGCTGATGAGTTTTTGCATAGTGTACTCCTTTTAATCACGGAAGCCGGAGCACGCGGGCTGCGGCTAAGAATCTTTAGATGGAGATATGTATTCTTATTATAGCATTTTGGCGCACGAAAAGCTATCAAAACCACAAAATCCCACCGAAAATTCGCAACTTAGGGTGGTTTTGTGGTATACTGGAGCCCAGTGTTGAAACAAAGGAGACAGTTTGATGGAAGACCAGCGCTCGATTTTAAAGAAAGTTTTCGGCTACGACAGTTTCCGCCCCGGCCAGGAGGAGATCGTGAAGCGGCTGCTGGGCGGGCAGGATGTGCTGGCCGTGATGCCCACGGGTGCGGGCAAGTCCATCTGTTATCAGGTGCCGGCCCTGCTGCTGCCGGGCATCACCCTTGTGGTATCGCCGCTGGTCAGCCTGATGAAAGACCAGGTGGGGGCCCTGGTGCAGGCAGGCGTGGCCGCCGCCTTTTTGAACAACAGCCTCACCGACAACCAGAAAGCCCTGATGCTCCACCGGGCCCGGGAGGGGTGGTATAAGATCATCTATGTGGCCCCGGAGCGGCTGGAGATGCCGGGCTTCCAGCGGTTTGCGCAGGAAAAACGCATCAGCATGGTCACGGTGGACGAGGCCCACTGCATCAGCCAGTGGGGGCAGGATTTCCGCCCCAGCTACCTGCGCGTCAAAGCCTTTGTGGACAGCCTGCCCAGCCGCCCGGTGGTGGGGGCGTTCACGGCCACCGCCACGGCCCACGTCCGGGATGACATCCGCACCCATCTGGCCCTGAAAGACCCCTATGAGGTGACGACAGGCTTTGACCGTCCCAACCTCTATTTTGAGTCCCGCCGTGCCCTGCCCAGCGAGAAGCCCCGTGTCCTGCTGGATTATGTCCTGCGGGAGGGAGACCATGCGGGCATCGTCTATTGCAGCACCACCAAACAGGTGGACGAGACGGCCCGCCTGCTCCAGAGCCGGGGCATCCGGGCGGCAGCCTACCACGCCAAGCTGGACGCGGAGGTCCGCCGGAAGAACCAGGACAATTTCCTCTATGACCGTGTCCAGATCATGGTGGCCACCAACGCCTTTGGCATGGGCATTGATAAGCCCAACGTCCGGTTCGTCATCCACTACAACATGCCCAAGGACTTGGAAAGCTACTATCAGGAGGCGGGCCGTGCCGGGCGGGACGGCGAACCGGCTCGCTGCATCCTGCTCTACTCCGGCACCGATGTGCGGACCATCCGCTTTTTCATTGACAAAGAGAGGGAAGCGGACAACGGTCTGCCCGCCGATGTAAAAGCCGAAGCCGCCCGCAAGGCGGAGGAACGGCTCAAGTACATGACCTTTTACTCCACCACGCCCCGCTGCCTGCGGGGGTTCATGCTCCAATATTTTGGGGAGGCGGCCCCGGCCAAGTGCGGCAACTGCTCCAACTGCCTCATGGCAGAGGAGGCTGCCCGGCAGATGGAACAGCGTGCCGCCGAGGCCAAGCAGCGGGCCGCCGCCAGCGCCCGCCGTCTGGCTGAAAAGCCCCGCCGCCGCCCGGCGGACGTGGAGCTCAGCGCCGAGGACGAAAAGCTGCTGGCCGACCTCTACGCCCTGCGCAAGCGGCTGGCCAGCAAGCAGAAGATCCCGGCCTATCTCGTGTTCAGCGATGCCACCCTCCGGGAGATGGTACAGAAAAAGCCGTTCAGCACCGACGAGCTGCTCAACATTACCGGCGTGGGCGAGAAGAAAGCCGCCCGCTACGGCACGATCTTCCTCGCCGCCATCGAGGAGGCCGTCAGAAGCCGCTAAAAATAAAACGTTCCGTTTTCCACGATTCCTGCATCGGATGTGGAAAACGGAACGTTTTTCTTTTTTATAAGAGGATTACATCGTATGGGTGGAAAAGACCTGCTCGTCCTGCCACCAGACGGGCTCTCCGGCGGCAAGGGACTTGGGCACATCCAGCAGCCGCTGGTTCCGGCTGCCCCGGAAGCGGAGGGAGATGTCGTGCTCGGCCTGCACAAAGCGGCCGTCCACCAGCACATCCAGCAGGCCCAGCAGCTCGTCGGTGACTTCGCACCGGGCGTGGCAGGGGACCGCCCCGGTCAGCTGCTCCCAGGTGTAGCCGGAGTAGCACCAGACCGTCTTTTTGGGGTAGAGGGCCTTGAAGTTGCGGACAAAGGGGAGAAGCTCCCGCTGGTTCTCCGGCTCCATGGGCTCGCCGCCCAGCAGGGAGATGCCGGCGATATAGTCCGGCTGGCAGGAGGCGAAAACTTCGTTGCGGGTGGCCTTATCAAAGGGCTTGCCGTAACCGAAATCCCATGCCACCTCATTGAAGCAGCCGGGGCAGTGGTGCCGGCAGCCCGAGACGAACACACTGGTGCGCACGCCGGGCCCGTTGGCAATGTCGTAATACTTAATTGTAGCAAAATTCATGATATATCAAACCTGAAAGCAAGGCACGCTGCTTTGCTTTACAATTTGTTGTGCTTTTTGGAGCTTGCCAAGGGCTCCCCTGCTAGGGGAGCTGGCACGCGAAGCGTGACTGAGAGGTTTACAGGTGCAGCACCCGATCTTTGATCTCCTGGGTGCGGCCCTGGTTCCAGAACTGGGTGCCGATATAACCGCAGGTGCGGCGGGCAACATTCAGCTTGTTCTGGTCACGGTTGCCGCACTTGGGGCACTCCCACACCAGCTTGCCGTCGTCCTCCACGATCTTGATCTCGCCGTCGTAACCGCAGCACTGGCAGTAATCGGACTTGGTGTTCAGCTCGGCGTACATGATGTTGTCGTAGATGAACTGCAGCACGCTCATGACGGCTTCCAGATTATCCTGCATGTTGGGCACTTCCACATAGCTGATGGCACCGCCCGGAGAGAGCTTCTGGAATTCACTCTCAAATTTCAGCTTGGTAAAGGCGTCGATCTGCTCCGAGACGTGGACGTGATAGCTGTTGGTGATATAGTTCTTGTCGGTGATGCCGGGCACGATGCCGAACCGCTTCTGCAGGCACTTGGCGAATTTGTAGGTGGTGGATTCCAGCGGGGTGCCGTAGAGAGAGTAGTCCATATTCTCCGCTTTCTTCCACTCGCTGCACTTGTCGTTCATGTGCTGCATCACGCTCAGGGCAAAGGGTTTGGCACCGGCGTCGGTGTGGCTCTTGCCCGTCATATACTTCACGCACTCATACAGGCCGGCATAGCCCAGGCTGATGGTGGAGTAACCGCCATACAGCAGCTTGTCGATCTTCTCGCCTTTTTTCAGGCGGGCCAGTGCGCCGTACTGCCACAGGATGGGCGCGGCATCGCTGGGGGTGCCCAGCAGACGCTGGTGGCGGGCCTGCAGTGCACGGTGGCAGAGGGCCAGACGCTCGTCGAAGATCTTCCAGAACTTATCAAAGTTGCCGCCGGAAGAGAGGGCTACATCCACCAGGTTGATGGTGACGACGCCCTGATTGAAGCGGCCATAATATTTGGGCTTGCCCGTCTCGGGGTCCACATAGGGGGTCAGGAAGCTGCGGCAGCCCATGCAGGTGTAGCAGTGGCCCTCGCCGTTTTTGTCCACTTTCATCTCCAGCATCTTCTTCTCGGAGATGTAGTCGGGCACCATCCGCTTGGCGGTGCACTTGGCGGCCAGCTCAGTCAGATAGTAGTAAGGGGCGCCGGGGCGGATGTTGTCTTCCTCCAGCACATAGATCAGTTTGGGGAACGCGGGAGTGATCCAGACACCGGCCTCGTTCTTGACGCCCTGATACCGCTGGCGGATGGTCTCTTCGATGATGATGGCCAGGTCTGCCTTTTCCTGCGGGTTGCGGGCCTCGCCCAGATACATGAAGACGGTGATGAACGGAGCCTGACCGTTGGTGGTCATCAGGGTGACGACCTGATACTGGATGGTCTGGACGCCGCGGTTGATCTCGTTGCGCAGGCGGCGCTCCACGATCTCTTTTTTCCGCTCGGCGGAAACATCCAGGCCCTCCATCTCGGCCTCGACCTCGGCGGCGATCTTCTTGCGGGAAACATCCACGAACGGAGCCAGATGAGTCAGGCTGATACTCTGGCCGCCGTACTGGTTGGAGGCCACCTGTGCAATGATCTGGGTGGCAATGTTGCAGGCGGTAGAAAAGCTGTGAGGCTTTTCAATATAGGTGCCGGAGATGACGGTGCCGTTCTGCAGCATGTCTTCCAGGTTGACCAGGTCGCAGTTGTGCATGTGCTGGGCAAAGTAGTCCGAATCGTGGAAATGGATCAGGCCCTCCTGATGGGCTTTGACGATCTCCGGGTCCAGCAGCAGGCGGGCGGTCAGATCCTTGGAGATCTCACCGGCCATGTAGTCGCGCTGGACACTGTTCACGGTGGGGTTCTTGTTGGCGTTTTCCTGCTTGACTTCTTCGTTCTGGCACTCGATCAGGCTCAGAATGCGCTCATCCGTAGTATTGGTCTGGCGCTTGAGGCTCTGTACATAGCGGTAGGTGATATAGTGGCGGGCAATGTCATGGGCACGGATGTCCATCAGCTTGTTCTCCACCATGTCCTGGATCTCCTCCACGCTGACGGCGCGGTTGAGAGCGTGGCACTGGTCGGTCACGTCCGATGCGATCTGAGTGATCTGCTCCCGGGTCAGACGGCTTTTGCCGCCCACGGAATCGCTGGCCTTGGTCACTGCCGTGATGATCTTGGTGATATCAAAGGGCACCTCTGCGCCGTTGCGCTTGATGATCTTCATTCATTTTCCTCCTGACGATACAGCCGCAATTTGAGCGGGCGTCCCTTTTGGCAAGAGGCGCCCGCGGAATGCATGGTAGATGTTGATACTATCATATCACTATTTAGTGATATGTCAATGGAAGAACCACTACATTTTGTGTTTTGTAGCATTGAACAAATTTGCGGGAAGATTTTCAGAGCAAAATCTCGGTCAAAGACCCTTGACAAACCGCACAAGAAAAGTAGGATCTTTCCGCAGGGTAATATCCGCTGTCCTCTATACGGTTCCCATATGGGATCCCCTTTATTATATATTACCTTATAATTAGGGGAGAAAGGAGTCCGGCGGGAGGCAGGGGATACACGGGCGGGAAGATGTCAAACGCCGGTGGAGTTTGATGCAAAAAACTGGGCAAAAGGCCCAAAGAAGAAAAAAGTCAAAAAAACTTGCAAAAAGGGGTTGCCAAATGGCCCGGTGTGTGGTATTATACTTGAGCGCCAAGCGCTGAGGCAAAAGAATGACT
>OJNK01001060.1_pt1 | contig 14654 bp, 23 predicted proteins | sample 1597811 | NCBI WGS metagenome assembly OJNK01 (sample SAMN00265073, study PRJEB22529) | human gut metagenome
CGAATACACAAAATCTTGAATTATACCAAGAAAGGAACATAGATATGGATAAAAAGCCGGAATTTCACGGAAGTGATCTGGAAAAAACCGAAGAATATTATCACATTCCAAAGGAGGAGATCATTTGCTTTTCCGCCAATGTAAACCCTCTCGGGCTGTCAAAAAAAGTAAAGAAAGATCTTGCATCCAACCTTGATGTAATCACCAGATACCCGGATCGCAATTACACAAGTCTGCGGGAAGCGATCGGAAATTACTGCAGCGCAGATCCATCACACATTGTCGTCGGGAATGGATCGACCGAGCTTATCTCCCTTCTCATCTCCCAACGCGCTCCAAAGAAAGCACTGCTTCTTGGTCCTACTTACTCAGAATACAGTAGAGAATTATCACTGATCGGAGCTTCCACAGAGACATACCACCTACAGGAAGAGAACGATTTCCATTTGAACGTGGATGATTTTCTATCACACTGTACAGAAGACGTAGCACTTGTAATCATATGCAACCCCAACAACCCAACTTCTTCTGCCATTAAGAAAAACGATATGGAGCAGATTATCTGTCAGTGTAAAAAACGAAACATTTTCGTTATGATCGATGAAACTTATGTGGAATTTGCTCCTTGTATTGAAGAGATCACTGCCATTCCCTTAACAAAGCGCTATGATAACCTTATGGTGATCCGCGGCGTCTCTAAGTTCTACGCCGCACCGGGACTGCGCTTTGGCTATGGGATTACAAGCAGTGAAGCATTTCTCAAGTCGCTTCATCAGCACCAGAATCCATGGAGCTTAAATAGTGTAGGCGCTTATACCGGCGAACTTCTTCTTAAGGACACGGATTACTTCCAGGAAACGAGAGCACTCATCCTCTCTGAGAGAGCGCGCATGTTTGCCCGTCTGTCTCATATGGACGGATACAAACCCTACGCCGCATATGGCAACTTTATTCTCGTTCGGATATTAAAAGAAGGACTCACCTCCTTTGATGTATTTGAAGCAGCTATAAAAAACCGGCTAATGATTCGGGATTGCTCCTCCTTCGAATCACTAACCGGCGAATATATCCGTTTCTGTATTATGAACCCTGAAGACAACGACCGCCTTCTTCACGTTCTAAACAGTCTCATTTAAATAAATGTCAGACAAGGGGATGATCTTACTCATCTCCTTTTTCATGCGTTCCGTCATGGAAACGCCATCTTCTTCGCACACTTCTTCCACCGTTTTCGCTCCAAAGATCAGACTTGTGAGCGCGGCAATCGTAATTGTTCCTTCACTGTTGACACGTTTCCCTTCCATAAGCATAGCACCGGAAAACTCCGTACCGGTCAACACAACACAGCGGTTATTTTCTTCAATTACAGGATCGGTGATCTGAAAACATACCGCCATCAGGCTTGTAAGCCTCAATGACATCAGCATTCTCCTTGCATCTACGATACGCACCATGATTTTGGGCTTCTCCTTTTCTACCCGCTCGAAATCCGGCACATCGATCAGACAATCTGCAATTCTTCCACCGTCTTTTATCACCATCAGGCGGCCACCGTCACTTGCATATTCTTTCACCAGGCGTTCATAATAAGCCGCATCTCTTTTTGTATATACCTGATAATGTGCTGACAGATAAGACTCTGCCAACTTGGCAAGCTCTCCTGCCTCTTCGGTTTTAAGCGGTTCTCCCTCTCCATGAAAATATCGTTTTTCCTGCTCATAGACCGTGCGAAAATCATGAGGAAGGTAAATTGCCTCCGCCGCCGGCATCAAGAAGGTGAAATTCTCTCCGTTCCGGTACATATCCTTCAATGCCTTTCGAATCAAGGCTTTCATATAACCTCTTTTTCGCCAGTTCTCCTGCGTAGCAACCGCAACAATATAATGCGCTGTCTTCTCAATCCCGTTGACCATGATCTGATAAGGATTCAGATGAAGCATGGACCGCACTGCACCATCTTCCTCCAATACATAAATCTCATTATCTTTCGTCTTCTCGGTGAAATAATAATCAACGAAAGAGGCGCTGTCCTCTGAAAACACCTCTTCGTACAACGACCTCACCATCTGATGTTCTTCCTTTTCCAGTCTGCGAATCTTCATCGTCTCTTCTACTCCTTCTGTCCGCGGGGACACCCTTTGCAGTTGCCACAAGCATCCTCTTCCTCCGGCTCTACTTTATAACTGTAATTTGCAATCGTCTCAAGCGCTGCGATGGCCTGCGAGGAGATTCCTTCTCCGCTTCCTGTAAATCCAAGTCCTTCTTCTGTAGTCGCTTTAATATTGATCTGATCCTTTTCAATTCCGAGAGCTTCCGCAACATTTTCCCGCATTTTCTCAATATGCGGAGCCATCTTCGGCCGCTGCGCGATGATAGTCGCATCGATATTACCGATCACATATAATTTCTGTTCGATCAGCGCTCCCACTTGTTTCAAAAGCTCCATGCTGGACGCTCCCTTGTAAGCCGGATCTGTATCTGGAAAATGTTTTCCGATATCCCCCAAAGCCGCGGCTCCAAGAAGCGCATCCATGATCGCATGCAACAGCACATCCGCGTCTGAATGACCAAGCAGCCCTTTTTCATAAGGAATCTTTACACCTCCGAGAATCAGATCTCTGTTTTCCACAAGCTTATGCACATCATAGCCCATTCCTATCCGCATTTATTCATCCTCTTTTCTTCGTTTTTATCGTCTCTCTTCGCTCCATTCAAGAATATTTCCCGAATTCGCGTCAATCTCAAAATCATATTCTTTCTGTTCGTATATAATATCACCTTCATACCGGAATTGTCCATCATCTGAATCAAGTTCTATATGAATATCCTTTTCTGAAGCTCCCGGCACTCTCTCAAGTGCAATCTTCACAGCCTCTTCCTTCGTCAATTTCACATTTGGATTATCTGTATAAGGTATAACATCTACATCATCTCCCTGAGCGGTATCTTCTGCCTGTTCTGTATTTCCGCCAACATTTGAACCAGCAGTATTTTCTTCACTTCCCGGCGCCAGCTCTTCGCGCTCCGCACTTAAAATCTGCCCGTCGGAAGCAGCCACCTCGTAATCGTACTCCATTCCATTCACATCAAAACGGATTTCATACACTTTCCGTCCATCATCTCTGTCTTCACCGACTTTCAATCTGGTCACATCTGCTTCTATCACTTCTGCGTCACTAAGTGCCGCGTCAAGCGCTGCGTCTCTTCCGATATCCTTACTGCTTCCTGCCGCTCCACATCCTGCTAATGTTCCTGCTGTTAAAACTGTTGCTGCTGCCAATGTCATAAATCTTTTCATATTCTATATCCTCTCTTTCTTTCATTTTCTGTACTTATTTTTCTGTACTTATGTTTCCTTTGTTGATATGAATATATAACAGAAACATTAAAGAAAGATTAAAAAAGAAGAACGATTTTATGGGCTTTTCAGGAATTTTTGTTGTAAACGTGTTGTAAACGGAACATAACTTTATACACCATTTTAACACTTGTAAAGTAGTACTCCCGACAGTTTTTAGGCTGTCGGGAATTTTTAATATTACTGTCTATTACACCATTCTTGCAATTTTTTAATGCATGGAGACTTCCGGCTAAAGCATCCGTCTTGTACACATCCAAGCCACTTCTGAATGGCTCTGATTGTGTTCGGTCCGATATGTCCGTCCTGTTTAACTCCTACATGACGCTGAATTGCCTTGATGAGCGGAGAATAGCCAGATGGCTTAGATTCCCACTCCCAACCTGCATCAAGCCCAGGATTCTGCGCTCTGTAACAACTAAACTGATTAGATACCACTCCGTCCACCTGCGTTCCGAAAATCTGCTGAAGCCTGCGTGTAAGTTTCGGACCCCAGTATCCGTCCACCTTTAATCGATTGTTTGCCGAAGCTGAAGGCTTAGATGGTACTGAACTTCCACCTGTCCCATCTGTTCCATTCGTGATTTCAGAAAATGGGAAATTTCCCCCCGGACAATCTGTAGATCCAACATCTTTGTGGCGTTGAACTTTACTAAAGCCATATTTACTCTTTAAATACGATACAAGTTGCGCTCCGGATTCCTTCTGGGCTGTTGGCATGATTTCCTTTTCAAAGTTCCCTTCAAAGCAAATACCTAGCGAATCAGAATTGTTCCCTGACGCATGTGCGCCTATTGTGTTTTCCGGTCTTAACCGGTATACGCTACCGTCTTTCCTTACAAGGAAGTGGTATCCCGCTCCGCTCCATCCTCTTTCCTTGTGCCATCTGTGAATGTCCGCAGCGCTACACTTTTCTGCGGATGCGTGATGTAAAATACATCTATTTGTTTTCTTCCTTTTACTAAGACTTCCAAACCTCAGATTTGTTTCAATAATATTCATACTTGTTCTCCTTTCTTGCGCCGGCGTAATTAAAAGAGGACGATTACTCGCCCTCTACCTCTGGGATGCCTGCTACGCTAGTTAAGATACTTACAATTCCTGCAACAATGGAAGCAGACAATACCATCTTCCAATCTACTGCACTGAGCACTGCCCCTGTTCCGATCACTGCAACTGCTGTCTGTGCCATTGTTTTCACTGCTCTAATTCCTGCGGCTTTGAGCCACTTTTTGGTATCTACAGATACCTTTAATACGCTGTTTTTAAACATGCTATCCCTCCTCTTATAGTCCAATCTGTGCGACCAAAAGCCCGAACACTGCTCCGATCGCTAATGTTAATAAGTACCATTTAACCTTGCGCCATGTGTCACCGTCCCTGTTTTCCAGTTCTTCCAACCGGCTCTCCTGTCGGTTCTGGGACTTAACCAACTGCTCCACGCTCTGTGCTAAGCTGTGCACACTGGTGGTCAGTTCCCCTATCTGGCGCACGGTATCCTCTAAGTCCGTAAGGCGATGGTTGATGCGCTTATGCTCATCTTCCATCCTGCGCTTGAACTCTTCGTGCTCTGCTCTATCAATTGGTGTATCCATACTGCACCTCCGCTAAATTAAACTGTTTACGATCTCCGACACCACGCTCTTTAAATTAAAAAGCTTCGGTACCTGTTCCAGAGTAAATGTCCCTGTTAATACTAAGCTCACCCATGTTTTTACCAATACACTATCTTTTGTGAATGTCATACTACTCTACCTCCATTTTTAAAATTTCAAATACAATCTCCTGCAAGTTGCTAATGTTTGGGACACTCTCTTTTGGGTACGTCCCATTTCTTACCAGTTCTACCCACGTTTTCACAATCACACTGCCTTCATTAAACACCTGCTCCACCTCCCTGCGTCGATGCAATAACCATTGTTAGCTCCGCGATAGCCATCTTCATATCTATGTTGGTCTGCGCTATGGTCTGTTCAGTGCTTGCAAGACGCTCCTCCACAGACTCTCCGACTTTGTTTACCACGATTCCATAGATTTTTCCGGTGTACTCTTCCGTGCGGTAGAATTCTGTGTAGTTTTCGTACTCTCCAAGCACCTGCCCTCGTTCTGTCACGATCATTTTTGCGGTCTTGACCGGATCCGTAAACAATTTTCTAAGTTCTTCCGGTGTCGTCCCGGCAACCAGCACCTGCAAACCACCGCCAAGCTCTGTAGCTTTTTGGATGGCAAGCGTAGTGCCATCGTTAAATCTTAGCTGCATCTTATCTCCTTTCTGCCGGTAATCTGCCACCGGCAAGGCATTAAAATAAGAGCCTGTATCGGCTCTTGGTTGACGAGTTACATTTTTTCCCACTTACTAAATGGCAATATGAATCGGCAGGAAGTTCTTTGGCGCGGCTCCCCTACTTATTTAGATTCCGGTCAATCCCTGAAATTATCAGCCCCGATATCAGAACAAAAACAAGGCATTATCATTACTGTATCTCGATATGATAGCGGGGCACAGAATTACGGTTGGCAATCTCTTTTTATTCCAAAAGAAATTATCAAAGAGAATCCAAACGGAGGGTGGGCAATGCTTCTTGTTAATGCATCTGGAACCACTACAGGGAATAAGTATTTCTATGTCAATGATAATGAAATCAAAGGTAGTGATATTAACATCCAAAACAATAACAAGCAGTGGGTGTTCCGATATGTCATAGGCATTTAATCCGTTCTATTGTTTTTTTACGAAGAAACAAAGTGCTTTTGGGGAAGAAGATATATCTTTACTGCTCCAATTTCTTACTGAGGCGTATATGTAAAAATGTCCAGTGTCTGAATGGTGGTATGTATAAGTAGACCATACTGTAGTCTCACTATTTGTGGAACACAGGAATCCACCAATACCTGTATATCCTTCTGGGATTTTACTTTCCAAATCTTCACTAAAGGAAGTTGATGTTCCACCCTTTAACGTTACTTTATTTAATGTTACTGTTTGGGCTATAATAAAATCGGAACTAAATATTTTGCCATTTAGTGACTCAAAATCCTCTATTGTTTTAAATACTTTCCTTACCTCTGTGATGTTCAATCCGTCAATTTCAATTTCGTATAGTGGCATATCTGCCACTGTATCTCCTGCCCGTATATCGCCCTCTGTGTGCGCTGGTACTTGTGGGCTTTCCTCTGCCGGAGTTCCTTGTAACACCTTAAGTGTTAATGATTCCACATTCGTTTCCGGCTGCTTTTCGTATCTTGCCACAATTAAGTCGATACGTTTCATTCCTTGAGAACCGTTATTAATTGCCACAGAATCATATGTGTTCTTTTTTATAGATGCAGCACATCCTTGGTGCATAATCACTCCGTCTCTCACCTTAATCTCATTGTTGTTTGAAATCTCTGCTGTCAACATTGTTCCAGTCTGTAGCACATAAGACTTACTTCCAAAGATTCCAATATTGATATCCCTGTCATTTTCTGCTGTGATGTGCGGAGTGCCCGTATATCCTGTAATGATATCCATTAGTTTTCTCCTTTCAGTTTGTATTCAATCTTTTCTTCCCCATAAGAGATTGTCCAAATCTTTCGGTCTATTGGCTTTTTAACGGAAACGCCCATCAAGTAATCTCTCCCACCGACAATGTCTCCGATGTCGATATTCCCGTCAATCTTTTCCATCGTCATGTTGTATTCGGTTTTGCTTTTTTCTTCTTCCAGTTTCTTTTTTCCGTTAGCGAGCAAATCATCCCTTTCGGATCCGGAAGAGTCGTACACTTCTGCAATTTCATCCATACCTTTATAATATTGCTTCGTGCCGATCTTTCCGCTGCTGTCTGTGTAAAGATGTATCACGAGCCGGTTTTGCAATTCTCCTTTTCCTAGACAAATTAGGTGGTTTACTCCGCCTTTGTTGTCGTCCATCGTGAAATGCATATTATTGTCCTCGGAGAACTCATACTCTTCCGAAAAATCAACAATCGGAACAGCCTGCACCTGCACCCATCCAACCTCATTCGTTGCGCCTTGCATATACCGGATATCAAGGCGATAGCCCGCAGATTTTAGCATCTCCACGAGTCCCTCGTGTAGTGTGCAATATCTGTCATACTGAAAATCGACGGTAACTCCTGTACTTTTCTCTGTTCCATAAAACAGCCCTGGGAATGCGCTTTCCACTCGTTTTTTGATAATGCTGTTTAACTCTCCATTGTCTGTGGCATAAGCCGCACCGGACGGAGGCTCAATGACTTTCTTTGTCATCATGCCTCGCCAAGTGTACCCCTTTGCTTTTACTGTGTTTGCTTTTGTATCAGTCGCTATATGTCTGACGATTCCTCCATATTCTGTGTTCGGCGAGAACATACGACAACCTATTTGCACTTCTCCCGTCCAATCAAACCTTTTATACTCGACCTCGAAATCATTGATACTATCGTTTTCCTCTCCAACCTCGAAATCGATGTTTGTATTCATGACGTACCCGAGTTCTCTTCCATATATGTCAGTTCTTATGAGATCCATCTCGGCACGCTCCTCTCTTTGTATATAGTGATTTCAAATCCAAACGTGCCACTCCAATTAATCATCAAGTCCCCTGATGGAATTAATTCAAACACTGAAGATTCTTTTGCTCTTTTGGCAAAAATGTTCTGTTCTGTTCCATTTGTCAAATGCTTTATAACGGTCTTGCTCCTGCTGTCAATCACAAGATATTCGCCTTTTTCAAGCGTTTCAAAAATCTGATACACATATCCGTTGATTGTGATTCTTGGGTTCGCACACGGTCCGTATACTACCATCCGGAAATGGTTTGGTCGATAGTGGTCGATATGCCAATGCTGACTACCTGTTTTCTCTCGAGAATAGTCGTAGTTGTACCCATATGGATATTCCAAGAATGAGTATTCTTCGCCTTTACCCACGCTGTCGGGATAGAAATCTTTCTTTGTTTCCTCTGACCAAAACGGGTATGGACAATAGATAGCCACTTTAATGTCTGTCCAGTTATTCCATATTCCGGAAACCTCATTCGACATCTCTAAAATGTAGCACTCGATGTAGTAATTCCCGAAATATATACGACCAGGTGTTACATTTACAATATCGTATTCCCATGCGTTTGTAAGCTCATCCAGTTGCTTTTTACGACCGTCAAGCGTACCACGGACGGTAAGAGTGATATCGTACGTCATGGACTCCTTGGAAAAACCATATACGCTATCACCCATTCCAGTATCTGTCGCCTTCTGCTTCCATTTGTATTTGTGGAAATACCCGTCCGTTGGTCGTAGCTTGTCTCCGATCAGATTGTATTCTTTTCCGTTTGAGCATACATATTTAACTTCTATCATCCTACGACCACCCCTAACTCTCTCAATGCTCTAAGCACTTCTCTGTCCTTTAGATAGAACTTATACTCTTTGCTTCCGCTTAAAATCATTAATAGGATTTCTACGATTCTGTCTAAGCGTTCTAGCGCTCCGCGCTCTTCTGTGTTCTCGGCATACTTCGGAACGGATGTCCTCATTTCGTAATCAAATTCTCCGAACGGTTTCTGAGCGATATTTCCAAGCTTTTCCATAGATGCTCGGAATGGATCTAGATTTCCCTCCACGCCTCGTGGGAATCCAAGGGAGATCATCTTTCCAACATACTCGCCCCATCTGGATGGCGAATGAATACCGAAGAAATCAAGTACTTTATCTTTGAAATTTCCGAGAATATCCTTAACAGCATCCCAGAGCATGTGTCCTGCATTCGCGAGTCCCCTCGCTATGCCTTTTATAATATTTAGTCCAATAGAGCCCCAATCGGTTTTTAAAAATTCTGATGTAATCGATAGGATTATCTTAGGGATATTGCTGATTAGCGTTGGGATCGCTCGAACGAGTCCCGCTGCCAACTTTCCAATGATTTCGATTCCTGTTTGCAGTATCTGTGGAAGTTTTTGTCCGATAGACGAAATCAATCTCACGATTATCGTTCCAGCTGTCACTACTATTTTCGGCAAATTTTGAATAATTCCATTGACTAAATTTAAAAGCAGCTTCCCTCCATTTTCTAATATTGTTGGTGCTGCTGCCGAAATTGCTTCTACGAATTTAAGTATCAGCGCTCCAGCTCCTGCTATGAACATTGGCAAATTTTGCAGTATCCCATTAACGATATTCGTTATAATGCTTACTCCTTGCTGCAGTATCGTTGGTAGTTGTGTCTGTATGCCTGTGATAAGCTGTTGCATAAGAGTAAGAGCCATCTGAAAAAACTGTGGTGCGTTTTCCGTAATTGTTGTCCAGAGATTTTCATATAATCCGAGCCATGTTTCTACCCATTTCGGCAGGTTTGTAATAATCCCCTGCGCCAACTGAACTACCATGTTCGCTCCCATTTGCAATAATTGTGGTGCGAGTGTTGTTGTTAATGTAATTAACGCCTGTGGTAATCCTTTTAAAATGTTCCCCATTGCAGGTATAAGGTTGCCGGATATAAATGTTGTTGCTGTCTGTGCTAATGCCTGGAGAGATGTGTCTAGCTCATTTCCGAGCATAATATTGGCCATTAAATTCTGATAGGATGCTTTCATGGCGCCTATGGAGCCAGTCCATGTTTGCTCTGATTCTCTCGCAAAGTTTCCGGCGTACTGTGATGTGCGTTCCATGAACATCTGCATAGCAAGCTCTGCTTTTTCTGCATTGCTAGCGGTATTCCATTTAAAATTAACTCCTTTTTCCAGCGCATATGCCTGTAGTGTTGTTGCATTCATTGCAACGCCAAGGTTGTCCATCATTGTAAAGTTTCCCTTGGCAGCTCCCGCAATAGACTCCATCGCCATGCTCATGTCGATTCCCATTACGGACGCCACATCTGCTGCTCTTTGCATTGCCTTTGATGTCATATCGAGAGATTTCTGTTGCTCGATTCCGGAGCCTTGAAAAAGCGAACCCATCTTATTTGCTGTGGCCATATAATCAGATGCTGACATACCCATGTTCTTATACGCGCTGACCGCTTGATCTTGAATGCTTTTCGCGAACTTCCCGAAAACAGCTTCCGTACCACCAAGGTTCTGTTGTAGCTCTCCGCCCTGTGCGAATGCATCACCGACTACTTTTTTTAATGCAATCCCGATTCCTGCTGCCGCAATGGCTTTTTTGAACATTCCACCGAATATAGACCCTGACGATGTTCCGGCACTTGAAGATGTATCTCCGAGAGATTTTTTTAATTCTCCTTCTGCGCCTCTCATTGATGGTATGATTTGCACATACGCTTTTGCCAATTCTGTCGCCATTTTCTACCTCCTTTCTCCTGTGATCTCGCTCCATGCAACTTCAAAATCTTCTCCAGAATCAAATGCTTGCACTTCCTTTTCTTCTTCCTCTCCTGCCAATGAAGCCAGAATGGATTTTGGTCGATTTCTTCGCTTCGCCCCGTCCTCAGAGTTAAACCACACCAGTGTTCCGAGCCGATCGGCAATAATCGAAAGTAATATTTCTTCTGTGTCCGCTTTTTCTCCCGATAGCTTTCTTTTGATCCTTGAATTTTCCCTCAAACCACATGAAAAAAGAGCCACCGTCTTACACGGAAGCTCTCTGTATTCAAAGATATGATACGTTTCAGCTAAATCGCACATCCACGCATCTCTATCCGTTACTATCATGTGTGTGAGGACTAGGAGTTTTTTCCAGTGCTCGACGCCTCCATGATCTCCATTAGTTCTTGTACCATTGCGCTTGCCGGTACCCGACCATTTTCGTTGCGGACATGTTCTTTTAATTTGTTTTTCTGCGCGCCGTCCAGAATCATATCGATTGCTTTGAAGATTGCCATGTTATCTCCATTATCTGCGTCTACTAATGTTTCTAGCAGTTCGTAGTCGTCAAAAACCTCTTCCTGAATCTCAAATTGAAATCCACTTTTTGTCGTCCCTTTAAACATTTCTTATGCTCCTTTTTTGATATATTCGTAATGCGTATTTCCAGCGCTATCTGGTGTTGCTGTCAATGTAATTCCGTACCCAATCGCATCCTCATCCACATATGTGATTTCATCCAGTTCTGTCGGCTTCGCCGAAGGAATTACGATTCTCTTCGCTACTTTTCCCTTCATCACAACCTCGATTACCCATGCAGACTCTTCCTGTTCCTGATTGTTCGCTTTCACAGTGATTCCGGATTCGAGATCACCCGTCACGTTTTCCTCTCCGTATACAACTTTCAGTACTTCCAAATTCAAGCTTTCGATTAAGGTAAACTTAAACTGGTCCTCCTTGCTCGTCTGCAAAGTCAAGACCGTGTCTCCGCCCCACGCTTTTTTGCTATCTGATTCCGGGCTGTTTGTGTTAGTAAGCCCATCTTCTGAGCAATACCCAAGTGCTTTAAATGCCGGATCTAATGCTGTTGTGGCATCCGTCGGAAGTTTCGATCCAGCCGGTGCTCTATGAATTGCTCCACCAACCTTCGGCTTGCCGGTACTTACATTTTTTGCATCTGACATAGTATTTCTCCTTTCTAATAGTGAACAATGTCGTAAACTGCTTGATACCTATATCTTTTCCGTGTAATGTCGGGATAGTTATAGTCACTGTTTAATTTGCATTTGCAAACATCATCCAATTCAATTATATGTTCCATTGCTTCTTTCATTTTTTCATTTAACATCGCGGTTTCATGAAGCGATGCAGAAAAAGACTGGATAGCCAGTGTTGCCCGTTTCACATGATTTTCTACACTGCTTCCAGTCTTCTCGATTAAAACATATTCCTTTTTCGTATCTTCCGGTTCTTCCGTAAACGCGCGGACACCTTTCGATTTCAAATACTTCAATACTGTTTCTTCAATCATCACATCGCCCTCAATAAGCTATTGTTGCCATCGTCACCTGTAACAATTGCAATCGCACGGGTCGGAGCAACACTTACTTTGTATTCTCCGCCGCTGTTTTTAGCAATGTTACTTGCATGCTTTTCCAACATTTTCTGAACTTCTTCTCCCTGCAGAAACGCGCGAAAAGCGTCATGGTTTAGTTCGATTTTCACATTACTCATACTTCGCCACCTGCCATATCTCATTCCAATCAAGCGGTATATTCTCTTCGATTCCGCGCTTCGGAAATCCGATCACCTGCCACCTATCTCCAAAAAATTCAACAATCTGATCTTTCCATGTATGTTGGTCGCCTTTTGGAATTGCAATGTTGTATATTGCCTTTTTTCCTTCAAAATCAAAAGCGTCAACCGATTCCGTAGCCGTGACCGGAGACACGAGCACGTTTTCTACTGTCTTTTTCTTTTCCGTGTAAATCGGATGGTCGAATCCATCTCTCCCTGTTTCCTCTTTTGTGATAAGCGCAATTGCGATTCCTTTAATCTTTGCCACACAGATCCACCGCCCTTCGTCTCTGTCCTTTCAGACCAAGTCTTGCAAGTTCGGAATTTTTGATAAATAGACCGCCGCCGGGAACAAGGTATGTCCCGCTCCATGTATATCCGAGTGCCGATTGCGATTCTTGGGAAAGAGGCTCAGAGTCTGTCGATGTCATAAGCGTTCTTGCTACAACATCAACAGTCACCGATTTTACGACATTCAAAAAGTATGGCTTTGCCTTGATCATTTCATCAAGGTTCTTCCCTACTTTGTCGGCTTCCATTCGCAAGCTGTCTGACACAAGATCAAGCAGCTTTTCCGCTCTTGAAATTTCATCATCTTTCAATTTCCGCCAAATTGTATTGATATCATCCGTTGTCGCGAACGGTTTTAGCATCTTCCTTCACCGCCTTCTTCTTTGCGGTCTTGGGAGACCCTTTTTCAAGCTCCCAATCCTCGCCAGTGATCTCGCACGGAACGTCAATCACATTTCCTGTTCTTCTGTTTCTGTAGATCATATTAGGCCTCCACGATACGTCCGAAGTATTCCGGTACCAAGATTCCCCAGCCGATGTATACTTCCGCTCTGATATATACCTGATTGTATCCCTTCAGGTCCTTACCAGAGTTGTCCGGGTCACCATACTGGATAATCTCAAGCGGAATTTCCTTGGAAAATCCCCACTTGAATGCATTTTGGAAATCTCCTACGATTCCGTGGTCTTTTACAGTCTTATTGTATACTGTGTTATTCACGTCGCAAGTCATTCCGCCGAGAGACTCAGGGGATGCTCCAAAACGGAACTCCGGATACTGGCGAACTCCATTTTCTTTAATCTTCGCAAGTGCTGTACCCATCTGTGTAGATAATGCCATTCCTGTTACCTCTCCGTCCGCTCCCTGCACGGTCGAAATAATTGCATCTAGGTTTTCATCACAAGTCGCTGCTTCGTAAGCCGTTGTCTGAGTAACTTTGCTGTCGAAATGGTTCGTGGAAACAACGGTGGACGCTTCTCCTGTCCTTGGATTGATTCCGTGGAATGCCGCCAAGTCAAAACCTTTCGCCACTTTATTCGCAAATCCTTCGTTGAATGCAGTTAAAATCTGCAACTTTGCTTCCTCGGATGCATACATAAATTCATCGGAAACTCTAGCGCCATACTCGAACTTAATCGGAACAATCGTTACTGGTGCTACGGTAATACCGCCTTCTGTCTTCTTTCCGTTTTCTGCCACAATGTCAATTTCTTTATCCATTGTGAACGTGAACTCCTTCAGTCCGTTGAACGGAATCGGAGACTGCGCGGAAAGTTTTGCAAGAGAAGACTTCCCTTTTACCTTGTTCATTAAATCTGTAACTAAAATTGGATCAAATAATGTTCTACTTACTGCCATGTTTAATTTCCTCCTAAATTACTTAACATTTTCTTCATTGCTGCGTCTTTTGAATCATCTGCTCCAACTGGATCGGGGTTGTAGCTTGGATATGGATTGTTACTCTTTAGGAATCCTGCCAATGTCTGCGCGTCCTTCTTCATATCCTCCTCTGTCTCCCCGGAAATCTTACCGGCAAGCTCATACGGAATCCCTGCTCCAAGAGCGATCTCTACACGTTTCGACTTTGTTTCATAGTTCTTAATCGTCGCATCCTTTTTCGCCACCTCTTCCGGCGAGAGATAATCCTTGTACTTTTCCTGTACTTGTTCTGGAGACAAGAAACCTTCGTATTTCTTCTGAACGTCTTCAGGGGAAAGAAATCCTTCAAATTCCTTTCGTACTGTTTCTTGCTCTCTTTTAATGCGTGCACTTACTGCTTTGTCAAAATCTTCCTGTGTTTCAATAATTTTAAAATCTGCCATTTTTCGGCTCCTTTCTCCCACTAAACCCGGTGGTATCGGTCATTTTTTTGTATAAAAAAAGACACCCTTACGGATGCTCTT
>OJNK01001071.1_pt1 | contig 14516 bp, 12 predicted proteins | sample 1597811 | NCBI WGS metagenome assembly OJNK01 (sample SAMN00265073, study PRJEB22529) | human gut metagenome
TCCTCACCAACTCCGTCATGATGCCCATTGCGGCCATCACCACCTGCCTGCTGGTCTCCCGCGTCATCGGTGTAAAAAAGATCGAGGAAGAGGTCACTTTGAGCGGCAAACCGTTCCGCCGCAAGGTCATCTTCAACTTTATGATCCAGTATCTCTGCCCCGTTTTCGCGGCCATCATTCTGGTCAGCTCGGTGGCAAATGCACTGGGCTGGATCGCCATGTAAAAGAAAATACAGCAAGTTACAGCAAAACCCCGGCGGGATCGTTCGACTCCGCCGGGGTTTTATGTTACGGATTCAAAAAATGCAGATCAGCCCTTGCAGCCCTGCTCTTCCCAATCGCCGAAGTCGGAAGCTTCCGCAATCTTGGTGGGGTCGAACTTGCCGTTCTCATCTTTGGGAGCAACAGCAGGGCCGACCTCCACGGGGTTCGGGTTGGGGGCCTCCGCTTTGGCTTCGCCCTCTACTTTGGTTTCGCCCTCCGCTTTGGCTTCGCCCTCCGCTTTGGCTTCGCCCTCGGCGTAAGCCTGTGCGGTCTTGGCGGCCTCCTCGGCGTCATTTTCGGCGTCCTCGGGGAACTCGATTTCCTCCACATGGAGCGGGGCCTTGTCGTTGAGGATCTTGTCCAGCACAACGATGGCAGCGCCGGTGACAGCAACGGCAGCCGCCGTGCCCAGGATACGGAACAAAGCTTTCATAGCAACCTCCTAAAGCCAACTGGCTATAGACCGGCCCTTGCCTCTCTGTTTGGGAGAGGCGTCCGCAAAGCAGACGGGCGAATTTAAGAGAACGTCACAACGTCGTTCAGGGGCTTCTCAGCGGGCTCCACGGAGAGGGCGGTCAGCACCGGGCCCTTGCCGCGGTAGATATTGTGGAACTTGTAGTTGACCTTGGCGGTCACGCGCACCCAGGCACGCTGCTCCAGGGCTTTGTAGCCGTCGTAAACGCAGGGGAAGCCGACAAACTGGATGTCCTGCACGCAGCAGGTCATGGCAAAGCGGCCGGGCACAAAGCTGTTTTTGCCGGCCCGGTTGGTCTGGCAGACCTGCGCCAGGAAGCGGACCGTTTTGCCCGTGTACTTCTCGGGCTCGTCCTGGCAGTCCATATACCAGATGCCAAAGTCTTCATCGCCGATCTCCACCACCGGGGCGTTCAGGTCGAACGGCAGCGGGTCTGGGATATCATCGTAAGCCACGCTGCCGTCGGCAAACTCGTAGGCGATATCGCACTTGCGGGAAGCCTGACGCACCAGCTTGTGCAGTTCCTGCCGGGCGGCGTCGTTGTTGACGGCCTCGGCCCGGTTGAAGACGATGAGCTCGCTGCGGGCGATCTTGTCCAGCATCAGGCTGCGCATGGAGTTGTCGCGGGCGTAGGTCAGGGCCGTGGTGCCATCCGCCGTGGCGATGCACTGGTACACGATCCAGTTCTCCGGCAGATTGTTGGCCAGATCCTGCAGCAGCCACATGCCGTTGTACTCGATCACCACGCGGCCTGCATCGGCCTCCTTGGCCAGCTTGGCCAGGTTCTGGGGGTTGAGCTCGGCCTTGTCCTCCAGATTGTAGAGGGTCACGCCGGGGAACGCGAATTTCTTCTGGTTGTATTCTTCCTCGCCCTCCTCGCAGACCAGCAGCAGGGTCTTGTCGCCGGAGTCGAAATTGGGGTCTTCAAATGTTTCCTGAATGAACTTGGTCTTGCCGCTTTCGAGGAAGCCAACAAACAGGTAAACGGGAATTTCGTTTGCCATGGGATTCTCCTTTTATACTTTCGTCTTGGCTTGAGCGGGCATCAGCAGCCAAACAGCGTGGCGATGGCGTGCTCATCCAGCTTGGAGCCGATGACCACCAGCTTGCCGCCCACATCGGCACCGCGCTGACGGACTTCCCACTCGCCGGGAACGTAATCGAACTCCAGCCAGCCGTCGGCACCGCCGTCCACGATGCCCTTGGAGCGGAGGATCATGCCGTAATTGCCGGTGTCCAGCTCGGTGAGGGCGTGCTCAATGTCAGCCTTGGAGAACTTCTTGGCCGTCTCGACGCCCCAGCTGGTAAAGACCTCGTCGGCGTCGTGGTCATGGTGGTGGTGATGATGGCAGCAGTGGCCGTCGTGATGATGCTCATGCTCGTCATGGTCATCGTCGTCTTCGTCGTGGTCGTGGTGATGGCCGCAGCAGCAATGATCGTGGCCGTCCTCATGGTCGTGATGATGCTCATGCTCGTCGTGGTCATCGTCATCCTCGTCGTCATCGTGGTCATGATGATGGTGGCCGCAGCAGCAATGATCGTGGTCGTCCTCATGATCGTGATGGTGCTCGTGCTCCTCTTCCTCATCCTCGTGGGCGTGCTCCTCGTTGGCCTTGGCAGCCATGGCGATCAGCTCAGCCTTGAAATCGTCCTTGGTGGACATCGCCTTGAGGATCTGCTCACCGGTCAGGGAGTCCCAGGCGGTGGTCACGATGGTGGCGGTGGGGTTCTTCTCCCGCAGCATGGCCACGGCAGCAGCGATCTTCTCCTCGGTGGCGTTCTGGGTACGGCTCAGGATGATGCAGCTTGCATGGCTGATCTGGTCGTCGTAGAACTCACCGAAGTTCTTCATATACATCTTGACCTTGTTCACGTCGGCCACGGTGACAAAGCTGCTGAGCTGGACATCCAGGTGCTCGGCCACGCCCTCCACGGCGCGGGTCACGTCACTCAGCTTGCCCACGCCGGAGGGCTCGATCACGATGCGGTCCGGGTGGTACTGCTCCACCACCTGCTGCAGGGCGGCGCGGAAATCGCCCACCAGAGAGCAGCAGATGCAGCCGGCGTTCAGTTCGTTGATCTGGATGCCGGACTCCTTGAGGAAGCCGCCGTCAATGCCGATCTCGCCGAACTCGTTCTCGATCAGCACCACTTTCTGGCCTGCAAAGGACTCCTTGATCAGTTTTTTGATCAGGGTGGTTTTGCCGGCACCCAGGAAACCGGAGAAGATATCAATTTTGGTCATGGTTCAAATGCCTCTTTCTTTTTAGCACACAGAGCCGCAGAGTGCTGGCTCAAACATCTTACTCCTCTATTATAACAAGGCTGTCAATGGTAAAACGCCGTTTTTGAAGAAAAAATTGTAACATTTTTTGCAAATTGGTTGCGTTTTGGGGCAAATGACAAAAAGAAAGGGCTGCGGGAGCCAAAATTCAGCTCCCGCGGCCCTTTGCATCAGGGGTGAACGGTGGATTGCAGTGCCTGCGCAATGGCGGCGGTGTGGTCCTCGGAATCTCCGGTGAACCAATACACCTGCCCGCCTGCCTCCACCCGGAGAAAACACTTTTGGGTGGGGTCGAGGCAGAACCGGGCGTTCCCCTCCCCGATCACATAGAAATCCCCCTGCAAATAGTGGTCCATCCCGGTGCCCCAGGTGCGGGCGGCATCCGGCAGGGTGTCCCGGAGCTGGACATCGGTGATGGCGTCGGTGTCCAAGCGGTATTTTTCGCTCTGGCCATGGGAGGCCACGAGGCAGACCGGAGCGCTGCCGGAGAGCTCCAGCCGGACGGGGATGCTGTCCACAATGCCGAAGATGGGCCCGATGGCAAGGCAGACCACCAGCACAAGGCCGACAAAGGCATAGTAGAGTTTGCCCGCCCAGGTGCCCAGGTTGACGGTGGAGCCAAGGCCGATCCGCTTGGAGACCAGGAAGCGCTTGTCCGTGGGGTTATAGTAGAAAATGCCGCCCACCCAGGCGTCGTCTTCATCGGCCACGACGCCGGAGTCCGCGGTCAGGGCCGCCTGTGCCCGGCGGACCGAAAACTCCATCCAGAGCGAGCCTGCCAGCAGGAGGACGGTAAAGCCAAGGCTGAGGCCCAGGATAGCAGCCTCGGAGCGGTAGCCCAGAATCAGAAAGAGGTTGAGCAGGGCCATGGCCCAGAGGTTCAGCCGCCAGAAGCGGTCCCAGTAGAGCCGCCGCACCCGGAGCAGGGTCTGGTTGCGGGCGGAGTCCTCGGTGACCATATCCTCCCGGCGGCGGAACGTCCACCGCCCCAGCCCCCAGAGCAGGAGGACGCAGGCGGCGTCAATGCCGCAGACCAGCATCAGGCCCCGGGGCAGGCCGGGCAGCGCCATGGGCAGCAGGCAGAGCACCAGCGGTACCAGCAGGGTCCACAGCCCGATGGGCTTGGGCAGCGCGAATGCGGACGCGCCGGTATCCACCATGCGGCAGCTGCTCCCCTGCCAGCCATGGGCTTTTTTCAGTGCCTTGAGCTTTGCGTTGGCCCGCAGCAGGGGCAGGTAAGGCAGGGCCAGCCCGGCCAAAAAGAAGAGCATCCAGAGTGTCAGCGCGATGGCGGTCTCCTGCACAAAGGCCAGCGGCACACTGAGCGCGGCGCAGACCAGACAGAGGGTGCCCAGCCGTGTTCGATATTGTTTTACAATGGCCTGCACCTCGGGCAGGGCGTCTGCCTCCGGGGGCAGGGTGACGCCCAGGAGCAGGCCCTTCTGGCGCTTGCTCATATTGCGCAGCATGATGTAATTGACGCCCGCGCAGAGCCAGAAAGTCAACAGCATAAATCCACTCATGGTCTCCATCGTTCAGTCCTCCGTTTCGCCAAAGGCGGCTTTGCAGGCCGCCACAAAATCGTCCAGGGTCAGCCCGGCCAGCCGCGCCTCGCCCGCCAGCAGTTTCAGCCGGGCGGTCTGGTCGGCAGACAGGCCCGCTGCCTTGTCCCGCGGGGCGCGGACGACGGCCCCGGCCCGGCGGTCGGTGACGAGATATCCCTCGGCCTTGAGCAGCTGGTAGGCCTTGCTCACGGTCATTACATTGACGCCCGCGTCCTCCGCCAGTGCCCGGGTGGTGGGCAGCCGCTCGCCGGGGGTCAGCTCCCCCTGCGCCACGGCCAGCACCACCTGATCCCGGATCTGGCGGTAGATGGGCACCGCGCTCTGAAAATCCAACCGGAACAGCATTTTCATTCCTCCTGTTTGTATTATTGAGTATAATACAACAAATACAAACTGTCAAGAGGGGATGCGGATTGCATTCTCCGCGCGGGGATGTTACAATAAGAAGCGGCAAACCAACGCCGCCGGACGTTCTTCCGGCAACTGTAAAAGTGTAAGATTTGGAAAGAAGGCTTTACCCAATGAGCATGAGTACTGTTCCTGAGCGTCTGGCCGCCCTGCGCGCCGCCATGAAAGCAAACGGTGTGGACGTTTACCTGATCCCCGTGGGCGACCCCCACGCCAGCGAGTATCTGCCGGAGCACTACACCTCCCTGACCTATTTCTCCGGTTTCCACGGCGAGAACTCCAACTTTGTCGTCACCATGACCGAGAGTGCTGTCTGGGCCGATGGCCGCTATTTTGTGCAGGCCGAGAAAGAGATCGCCGGCACCGAGATCCAGCTCCAGAAGATGGGCGAGCCGGGCGTGCCCACCGTGGAAGAATATTGCGCCAAGGTCCTGCCCGAGGGCGGCAAGCTGGGCCTGTGTGGCCTGACGGCCTCCTGCGGGCTGGTGCGCGGGCTGGAGAAGGCTCTGGAAGCAAAGCACGGCAATATTAAAACGCTGGATCTGGAGGACGAGCTCTGGACCGAGGGCCGCCCGGCCCTGCCCGCCACCCCGGCTTGGATCCTGCCCAAAGAGTACGCAGGCTTCTCCCCCGCCGAGAAGCTGGGCCAGCTGCGGGCAAAGCTCAAGGAGCTGGGCTGCACCGCCCAGCTGGTGGGCAAGCTGGACAACCTGGCCTGGCTGCTCAACCTCCGTGCCATGGATATCCAGTGCACCCCCTACGCCATGGCCTACTGCTATGTCACCGAAAACCGCGCGGTCCTCTTCCTCAACACCGCCCGCCTCAAGCCGGAAGCGGCAGCCGAGCTCAAAGAGAACGGCGTGACCATTGCCGAGTACGACGACGTGCTCCATTTCCTGGCGGCCGAGACCGAGCCCCAGACCGTGCTGGCCGACCCGGCTTCCGTCAATTTTGCCGTGTATGAGACCCTGAAAGAGAACAAGGCGCTCACCGTGAAAGACGAGGCCGACCCCCTGCTGCCCATGAAAGGCATCAAGAACGAAGTGGAGCTGGCCCACACCAAGGAAGCCCACATCCGGGACGCCGTGGCCATGGTCCGGTTCCAGAAAGAGCTGGAAGAGCGTCTGGCTGCCGGTGAGGAGCTGACCGAGCTGACCGTGGACGAGATCCTGCACAAGTACCGCAGCGCACAGGACAAGTTCCTTGTGGAGAGCTTTGGCACCATCGCCGCCTACGGCGGAAACGCTGCCATGATGCACTACCACGCCACCGAGGAAGACCACGCCAAGCTGGAGCGGAAAGGCTTCCTGCTGGTGGACTGCGGCGGTACCTATCTGGACGGCACCACCGATATCACCCGCACCTACCCGTTGGGCGAGCTGACCGAGGACGAGCGGCTGTTCTACACCTGGACGCTGCAGTGCCACATCGACATTGCAAAGGCCGTCTGGCTGAACTACTGCGACGGCCACATGCTGGATACCATCGCCCGGGAGCCGCTCTGGCGCCACCTCATCAACTACCGCTGCGGCACCGGCCACAGCGTCAGCTTTGTGGGCAACGTCCATGAGGGCCCCCATGCCCTGAACGGCCGGAACACCGTCGTGTTTCAGCCGGGCATGATCGTCACCGACGAGCCGGGCGTTTACGAGGGCGGCCAGGTCGGCATCCGCATTGAGAACGAGCTGATGTGCGTCCACAAGGCCGACAACCAGTACGGCACGTTCCTGGGCTTTGAGCCGATCACGTTCGTGCCCATTGCCACCTCCCCCGTCGTGCCCGGCGTCCTCACCCGGGACGAGCTGGACTGGCTGAACGCTTACCACCGCGAGGTCTTCACCAAGCTGGCTCCCCACCTGACCGAGGAAGAGCGTGACTGGTTGGCCAAGAAGTGCGCCGCCATCGGGGCTTGACCCCTCAGGCCACGCTTTCGCGGGTCCAGTTCCCTTGTCAGGGACGCTCAATCGCAGAAAAAAGGCGGGTGACCGCAGGGTCACTCGCCTTTTGTGTTACTGTTTGTGGGCCCGCCAGTACGCCTTTGCCTCGTCGATGGCCTTTTTGAACGGCCCGGAGGGGTAGGTGCTCTCGGCAATGTCCACGAGGAACTTGTACAGCTGGGGCCGTACCTCCTCGTACATCCCGAGCCGGGTGTAAAGATCTTTGTAATAGCGGAACATCTGTAATTTGTTCTGCACGATGGTGGCCGGGTTGATCTGGGTGTGGCAGATGCTCTGAGGGTTCTGCACATAGTAGTACCCCGGCGTGCCGATGGCGACAAACACTTCCGCGTACTGGATATACTGCATGTTGAAGACAAGGTCTTCCGCCCAGCGCACCTCGCTGGTAAAACAGATGTCGTTGCCGGTGAGCAGGATGCGGCGGTAGAGTTTGTTCCAGAGCACGCTGTAAAAATAGGAGGCAGGCTTGTCCATCAGCCGGAGCGCGAAGTGGTCTTTGTCATACACGCCCGCGGGCAGGAAGCCATATTCCCGCACTTCCGGGGGCCGGGCCACGGTCATCACGCCCAGCTCGTCCTCCAGCTTTTCCAATACCTGTTCGGGTTTGGAAGCACCTGCCGGGATGACCATTTTGTAGGGCGCGATGACCAGGTCAGCGTGGTGCTCCTCGGCAGCGGCTACCAGATGCCCGGTGTAATCCGGGTCAATGTAGTCGTCACTGTCCACAAACTGGATGTATTCGCCAGTGGCCAGTTTCAGGCCCAGGTTCCGGGTGTCCGAGACGCCGGAGTTGGCCTTGTCCACCAGAATGATGCGGGGATCCTTTTTGCGGAACTCTTCGCACACGGGCAGGCTCTGGTCTTTGGAGCCATCGTTGAGGACGATGATCTCAAGGTTCTGGTAAGTCTGGGCGCGAATGCTGCTCAGGCACCGGGCCAGATGGCTCTGGGCGTTGTAAACGGGCAGGATGATGCTGACAAGCGGCTGTTTCATGGCGGCGTCTCCTTTTTGTTGTAGTCTGGTGCTTTTCTGTTATGATACTCTCGCTGCCCGCAAAATGCAAGCGGTGCGGCACACAGCCCGGAAAGGGGGCTTTTGGAAACCATGATCTTTCACATTGCAGTGTGCAGCCCGGACCCGGTGCTGCGCGGCCGGGTGGAGCGGCAGTGTCTGGAATATTATGCCCGCCGGGCGGATGCCTGCATCGTGGAGCAGCTGCCCGGGGTGGACGCCCTGCTGGCCCGGGACGCCGAGGGGACCCGGTACGAGCTCTACCTTGTGGAGCTGACGGCGGGCAACGCCCCGGCGGGCCTGAAAGCCGCCGATACCCTGCGGCGGCACGGCGCGCGGGCCCCGCTGGCCTTTTTTGCCCACACGCCCGCCCACGCCTACAATGCCTACCGGGTGGACGCCATGCAGTACCTGCTGCTGCCGTTCCGCCCGGAGCAGTTCACCGCCCTGCTGGACCGTGCCACTGAGCCGGAGTACGGCCCGGTCATCGCGGTGTCCACGGCGGCGGGCCTGCGGGCGCTGCCCTTTGCGAACATCGAGTATCTGGAGTGTACCCACCATGTGGTGCATTTCCATCTTGCCACCGGGGAGGACGTGCCCTCCCTCTCCCTCCGGGTGCCTTTTGCGGAGGTGGCAAAGCCCCTGCTGGCGGACGACCGCTTTTTGCAGCCCCACCGCTCCTATGTGGTCAACCTGGCGGCGGCAGAGCAGCTGGCGGCAGGCGAGTTCCGGATGCGGAGCGGGGCCCGGGTGCCCATCCCCCGCGGCAAGGAAGCCGCCGTCCGAGCCCGGTTTAAAGCCTGGATGGAACAAAATTCGTAACGCCAACAAAGAAACTGGAGAGGGAAGCAAAAAACTTCCCTCTTTTTTGTTGCAAAAACAGAGAGAATTTTCCCGGAAAGTATGCTATAATTTGAAAAAACTGGAACCGACCAGAGGGAGGTGCGGACCATGGCCTGGAATCGACCTGTAAATCACTCTGTCAATGCCCCGGTGCGGGCACTGGTGCTGGCAGGCGGCGGTGCCCGCGGCAGCTATCAGGTGGGCGTATGGCGTGCCCTGACGGAGCTGGGCTGGCGGCCCGGGATTATCACGGGCACCAGTGTGGGCAGCCTGAACGGGGCCATGTTTGCGCTGGACCTCTATGAGACGGCCCGGGATATGTGGCTGACCATCCGCAGCCAGGATGTGATGGAGCTGCCGGAGCAGAACGCCGACCTCTCAGAGCTCCACGCCTTTTTGCGGGACGTGGTGCGGCAGGGCGGCATGGATGTCTCCCCGCTGGAAGAGATCGTGGAGCGGGTGCTGGACGAGGACGCCCTCCGTGCTTCCCCCATCCGGCTGGGTCTGGTCACGGTGGAGCAGCGGGGCCTCAAGGCCCGGGAGCTGGCGCTGGACGACATCCCCCACGGCAAAGTCAAGGACTACCTGCTGGCCTCCGCCGCCTGCTTCCCCGCCCTGCGGGCCCACATCATTGACGGCGTCTCTTACCTGGATGGCGGCTACCGGGACAACATGCCCACGGCGCTGGCCCAGAAGATGGGGGCCGACGAGCTGGTCTGCGTGGACCTGGAGGGCGTGGGCATCACCCGCCCCAACCGCACGGGCCTGCCCACCACCCTCATCAGGAGCTATTGGGAGCTGGGCGATATCCTCCACTTTGACCCCGACACGGCCCGGCGGAACATGGAGCTGGGCTACTACGATACCCGCCGGGCCATGGGCTACCTGCGGGGCTGCGCCTACGCCGTCTCCTGTGACGCGCGGAGCTGCCAGGACGCGGCGGCCTTTGCGTGGCAGTTCGGCCAGCAGCAGAAGTCCGTGCGGGAAAAATACCCCGTTACCCTGACGGCAGACCTCGCCCTGCGGCTGGCCAACCTCAAGGACGCGGAGCTGGCCCCGCTGGAAGCCGCCGCCGAGGATGTGGGCGTGGACCCCACACAGTTCTATACCACGGAGACACTGGGCAAGGCGTTTCTGGAAAAATGCGAAAAAGACCGCATTGAGAGCTTTGCCCCGCTGTTTGAGGGCAGCGGCCGCGCGGCGGATGCCGCCCGGGCCGCGTTATTGCCCAACACGTTCTTACAGGCACTGGTGTATCGTGTGCTGACGGGCCCGGTGCTGCCGGAGGTGATCGAGAAATGAAAGTTTACAAGGGAGCTTCTGCCTCGCCCGGGCTGGTGCTGGGCCAGGTGAGCCGTCTGGAACGCCATGTGGAAACGTTCAGCGATGGGCCGTTCAACCCGGAGCGGGAACAGCGGATGCTGGACGAGGCCATCCACACGGCCCAGACCGAGCTGGATTCCATGGCCGAGCGCTCGGCACCCACCGAGCAGGCCATCTTCCTGTTTCAGAGCATGATGCTGGAAGACGAGGGCATGATGAATGAAGTCCGCTTTCAGATCAAGGCGGGCGTGGGAGCCGCCGAGGCGATGGACCGGGTGGGCCGCCGCTATGCCGAGCGGCTGGCCAATATGAAAGACAACGCCTACATGCAGCTGCGGAGCGTGGATATCCTGGACGCCACCAGCCGCGTGGTCAATATTCTGGGCAACCGTCCCCGGGTCTGGATGGCGCTGGATCACCCGGTGATCCTGGCGGCAGATGTCCTCATGCCCACCGACCTGTTCAGTGTGCCCTCCGGCATGATCCTGGGACTCATCACCTCCGAGGGCAGCGGCCAGAGCCATGCCGCCATCATTGCCCGGGCCATGAACATCCCCGGCATCGTGCAGGTGGGCCAGGGTTTTCTGGACGACTGTGATGGCCGTGCCGTGATCCTGGACGCCACCAAGGGGGAGTGCATCCTGGACCCGGATGCCGCCGCCCGCCAGCAGGCGGTGACCCGCATCTGTGAGCTGCAGCGGGAGAACGAGGAGCTGAGCGCGCTCCGCGCCCTGCCCAACCGCACCCGGGATGGTGCCGCCTTTGAGCTGCTGGCCAACTGCTTCGGCCCGGAGGACATCGACACGGCCATGCAGTCTGGTGCCTGCGGCGTAGGTCTGCTGCGCAGCAGCTACATGATGCTGCCCGGCCGCATTCTGGACGAGCAGGAGCAGTATTTCTTCTACACTTCCTGCCTCGCCGCAGCCAATGGCTGCCCGGTGACGGTGCGCACCTTTGATTTTGGTGCCGACCGCACCATGGCGGACGCCTACCAGGGCCTGCAGTCCTCCAAGCTGGGCCTGCGCGGCATCCGCAACAGCCTGCGCAACCCCCGCCAGTTTGAAACGCAGATCTGCGCCCTCATGCGGGCGGCGGCCCGGGGCCCGCTGCGGGTCATGTTCCCCATGGTGACGGACGTGGAAGACTGGGACGCCGCCATGGAGGTGGTGGAGCGGTGCCGCCAGCGCCTGCGGGAGCGGGGCGTCTCGTTCAATGAGGATACCTCGTTCGGCGTCATGCTCAGTGTGCCCTCGGCCTGCCTGACGGCGGAAGAATTTGTGGCCCATGGCTGCGGCTTCTTGGTCATCGGTACCAACGACCTGACCCAGTATACCCACGCGGTGGACCGGGAGCTGGCTCCGGCGGAGCACTACTACCGCCCGGCCAGCAAAGCCATGAAAAAGCTCATCCGGATGGTGATGGGCGCCGCCAAACAGGGCGATGTCCCGGTGACGATCTGCGGCCTTGCCGTGGGCAACCCGGCCAACGCCACCCAGTACCTGCAGCTGGGTCTGCGGAGCTTTTCCATGAGCCCCCAGAACCTGCTGGAGGCCAAAAAAGCCCTGCTGGAGGCCGACGCCCTCCCGGAGGAGGAAGAATTGGAATAACAAAAAGAAACCGCCCGGTCGAGCAAAATGACTCGGCTGGGCGGTTTTGCGTCTGATGGCTTTACTCCAGGTTCCCCGTCAGGGTCATCACGGCGGAGAGCACCGCCAGGGGGGCGGTCTCGCAGCGGAGGATGCGGGGGCCGAGGCCGACGGTCTTGGCTCCGGCCTTGGCGGCCATTTCGGCTTCCTCGGCGGCAAAGCCGCCCTCGGCACCGGTGATGATGGCGATTTTCAGCTTTTTGCCGTCAGCGGGCTTGGCCTCCGCCAGCAGCTGGCGGAGAGGCTCGCCGCCGCACTCATAGCAGAAGAGCACGAGATCGTACCCGGCAAGGCTGCGGCAGACCGCCCCGAAATTGGGCAGGGGCAGAGCCACATCCGGCAGCACGCCCCGGCCGCACTGCTTGGCGGCCTCAAAGGCGATGCGGTTGTAGCGCTCGTTTTTCTGCTCCTCTTTTTTGGGGGCGGCCACGCAGTAGCGGCTGAAGAACGGGATAAAGTGGGTGCAGCCCAGCTCCACGCCGTGTTTGATGATCTGTTCCAGTTTGTCCTGCTTGGGGTAGCCCGCCAGCAGGGTGACTTCCACACTGGGTTCGGCGGCGCTGGGGTAGCCCGGTTCCACGCGGAACTCCACGCACTCGTCCCCGAACCCGGTGATGGTGGCGGTGTACTCCACAGCGTTGCCGTCACATAAAATGACAGTATCGCCCTGTTTTGCCCGCATCACCCGGGCCAGGTGGTGGGCGTCGGAGCCGCGCAGCACAGCCGCGCCGTCGGCGATCTCGGTGGTAAAGTAACGATGAGGCATTTTATAAACTCCCGTTGATTTGTTTTGCGGCCATTCGCAGTCAGCAGAGCTGACCCGTTATGCCAAGGGCTCCCCTGATCGGAAAGACTCCCCCGGCCGGGGGAGGTGGCACGGAAGTGCCGAAAGGGGAGCGCCTGAGAGGTTTTACTTCCTACAAATAATGCACTCCCAGCCGCGCTTCTCTTTTACTTCCTGCACGGCGAGGCCGGCGGCTTTCAGGGCGGCCAGCACCTCGTCCTTGCGGCTGTCAATGATGCCGCTGGCAATGAAGACGCCGTTGTCGGCCATCAGGCCGGGCACGGCGGGGGCCAGGGACATGATGGCGTTTGCCACGATGTTGGCGGTGATGATGTCATACTTGCCGCTGGCCTTGTCGGAGAGGTCGCCCACCAGAACGGTGAGCTTGTCGGCCACGCCGTTGAGGGCGGCGTTCTCCCCGGCGGTACGGACGGCGACCGGGTCGATGTCCACGCCCTCGGCGCTGGCAGCGCCCAGTTTCAGGGCGGCAATGGCCAGGATGCCGCTGCCGGTGCCGATATCCAGCACCCGCTCGCCGCCCTTGACCCGCTCGTCCAGCGCTTCCAGGCAGAGGCTGGTGGTCTCGTGGCCGCCGGTGCCAAAAGCCAGGCCGGGGTCCAGGATGAGCTTGACACGGTCGGTGTCATATTCCTGCCAGGAGGGCACGATGGCCAGGTGCTGGCCGATGTCCATGGGGTGGTAATATTTGCGCCAGCCGTTCTGCCAGTCCTCCTGCTCCACGCCCTCGGTCTCGGCGGTGTAGGGGATGCCTGCCGCCTCCATCCGGGCGGCGATGAGGGCCAGCGTTTCCACAGGGGAAGCGCCCGGCTCCAGATACATGTGGATGATGACCTGGTCGCGGGGCTTATCCAGCAGCTCCTGCTCAATGAGATCCACATGGGCGATCTCAGCCACCTGCTGCTCAATGTCACTGTAGTCTTCAATATAAATGCCGCCCTCGGCGATCATGGTGGCCACGGCCTCGGCGTTGTCGGCATCGGCTTTGGCCACGGTCAGGCGAATATCAGTCCATTCCATTGCGGAAAATCCTCCTGTTTTGAAAAGTGTTGTACTTATATAGGATTGTACCCGATTCCGCCCGGGGATGCAAGGTGTTTGCCGGAGAAGCCGCGAAAAGAAAAGATTTTTCAACCGTGAGGAAAGATGAATTGGATTTTTGCGCAAAAAATCCAAAAACTTTTTACTCCTGAACCGTCAAATAGGGACTTTTGAGGCAAAAACATGAAAATTTGATGGGAACGACTTTCTTTTTTGCTGAAAATGTGTTAAGATGATGTTACGAAATTATGGACGGCTTTCAACCAGGAGCCGCCATAACACAAACATTCTTTAAGGAGGAATGTGTCTTATGATGAAGTATCTCCAGAAATTGGGCAAGGCACTGATGCTCCCCGTCGCTGTGCTGCCGATCTGCGGCATCCTGATGGGTCTTGGTTATGCCTTTGCTCCGGGCGTTATGGGCGTTCCCGGTGCAGCAACTTCCGGCGCGGCTTACACCGTCGGCTTCCTGCTGGTCAAGGCAGGCGGCGCACTGATCGATAACATGGCATGGCTGTTCGCCATCGGCGCGGCCGTCGGCCTGGCGGATGACCACGATGGTACCGCTGGTCTGGCCGGTCTGGTCAGCTATCTGATGATGCAGCAGCTGCTGAACCCCGGTGTGGTCAGCATGGTGCGCAGCCTCGAAGAGGGCACCGCTACCTACATCGCTTTCCAGAAAGTGGCCGGCAACTCTTTCATCGGCATTCTGGCCGCTGTGGTGGGCGCAACCTGCTACAACAAGTTCAAGAGCACCCAGATGCCTGACTGGCTGGCATTCTTCTCCGGCAAGCGCTTCGTCGCCATCGCCACCGGCCTGATCTCCATCGTTGTCTCTGTCGTTCTGCTGTTCGTCTGGCCCGTCATCTTCGACGCTCTGGTCGCCATCGGCACCG
>OJNK01001138.1_pt1 | contig 13798 bp, 28 predicted proteins | sample 1597811 | NCBI WGS metagenome assembly OJNK01 (sample SAMN00265073, study PRJEB22529) | human gut metagenome
CTCTTCATAAAAGGGCATGTATTTTTCGCGCGCAAAAAAGAGCATAAAAAAAACAGAGACACACTCTTGCATCTCTGTCAAATATCAATATTCAGTTTTTAACTATTGTTTCTTAAGAATCTTATGAGTATCCAAATCAACCATAATCCTCCTGTCAGGATAGTCAATATAACATCCCATAAAATTCCTAAAGTTCCTCTTTTCTTTTTACCGCTCATCGGAAGATTCTCCTTTCTTATCAGTATTATTTTTTAAAATCTTTACAATACTATCTCTTGCTTTCCCGGTAGCACCTTCAATCGATGATTTCATTTTTTCTTTCCGTTCAATACTCTTGGCGACTTTCTGTTCCTTCAATTCCTTTCTTGCATTCTCTTCATTGTTAAACTTTTTTTGACTTTCAACGATTACATCATGTGGAACATATTTTATGTATACAACACCACCCGAATTGATTTGTCGCTTCTGTTTTGGATTTGAATCTACGACTTGATTATCCACACAGTCTTTATATTTAGGACTCGCCTCTTTTAAACTGACTTCTATTGGAACAGCAGTTATCCCGCATTTGTCTAAAGCAGACATTGCCTGATCTTTTGTAAGCGGGAAACCCTTTTTATACAATTCTGGAATGATTATTTTTTCATCTTTTGTTTTCTTGCCTACGTCATTTGATATTTTATCAGCAACAATGTTTATCGTTTTCTCAAGTGCCGGTTCAACAACTTTTGATGCAGCCATGCTCAATAATGCCACGCCAAGTCCATTACTTAATCCGCTCTTTTTTGAACCGCTTGATTTATTAGTATTTGCCATAAATGACCCTCTCTTATTAGAAGAATCTTGAAACTAAAAAGTGCGCCCCAACTGAGAGACGCACCGAAAAAGGCATCTCCCAATTGTTGCCACACAATCTCGTCTCCATTCAAGGGTACAAGTAAAGAGAGAATACACTTTTTACCAAAGATATTCCCTTGAATGTTTTAAGACTTTATATGATTGTGTGGCACTTTAAGTATATCACGAACATACATAAATTGAAAGCGAATTATCAGTCTTGTAAATACCATTCGATTTATTGGATATCCAATAATGGTCAAAAACCCACTTTTATTTTCGTATTTATATATTTTATTAAACTTTTCTTCACATTAAATAGAAGAATAAAGTGGGAAAGTGGGCTTTTTTGGATATCCAATATCTCAGAACCCTTGATTTTACTGGGTTTCCGGCGTTTTTAGTCTGCCCATTTTCATTTTTAAAAGTGGGCAAAATTGACCAAAAGTGGGCAGAAAAATGGACTTTTTGGATATCCAATATCTCAATTTTTTAAATTTGGGACGCTTTTTCCTCCCGTTGGTCAAAAATAAAAATACAAAAGTGGGCAGAAAGTGACTTTTTGGATATCCAATTATTCGGCACATCGGGTTAAATTGTACTGCATTTTCAAAGCATTTCTCAGAATATCAGCCTTACTTTCTCCTGTTTTTCCTGAAATATAATCCAACATTCCGGCTTCTTCATCGCTCAATCGAAGTCTGTACTGTCCATTTTTCACATTTCCGTCCTGTTTTTGCGGTCTTCCAAGTCTGTTCATAGCTCTACCACACCTCCATTTTTAACCTAGATTAGATATTTCTCCGCTGATTTGGTCTCTTTTTCTGATTTACAGGGATATAATTGTACTTTTTGAGCTTGTTTTTACTCATTTTTCTGCATCTGAACGGGTCTTTACCGCCATTTTTCTTCTTAGAATCCTTTGATTCTCGGTAAATTTTATCAAAAAGCCGATGCAACCATTTAGAGAATGTTCTCACGACCTCTCGTAAACGTTTAGCAACGACTTCAAATGCTTCTTTTATTTTTTCAATACCTTCCATAACTACATTACCTCCAAATTCTTCCAGTCTTTTTATCTTTAATAACGATTCTCTCTTCTATATGAAAGCCGGACAACTCACAAATATTGAATATGGAATCCAGCAATTTATGAAATCTCTCCTCACCATCTCTATCATTATCAATGTTTTTTATCGCATTGTATGCTGTCGGATCAGAATATCCTTCAGCGTTTCTTCTTAAATCATTACCCATCCGCGTTTCCTTCCATTAGCTTTATTCCGCCATATTCCCACAAATCTCTCTTCAGCTCGTCCATATCCAGTTCACCATTCGCCCACTTCTCATAATAGTCAAGAACATGTTCTGTGAATTCTGGAATCCGCTTTGCATATGATTTCTTCCAATAAAAATCCATAAGTACTTCAAGTGGTAAAGTAAGCATCAATACCATTGCGGAATTTACGGCTTCTAACGTGGCTTCAGCTTTTACCTTGGCTATCTTCTCGCCAATCTGTTCTTCTACCATAGCATCCAGCTGAGCTTTCGTAACATTATATGTGGCTGTTTTAGCTTTCTGCTCGTTCTTCTGAATGCGTCTCCTTTCAGCACGATTCACAATAATTCCTCCTAACCGATAATCCAGTTCCTCTTATCAAAGAATAACGGTACAGCAATCATCAATGCAAATATAAGGAATGTTGCATCCCCATCTAACCATGGTAATAAAATGATTGCTAAGATTATAAGTCCTATCGCCAATATTTTATTTTTGATTGTTTTTTTAGACCACATATAATTTTCCTCCATAATAAAAGAGACCGGAGCCGTTTAGACTCCAGTCATCGTAGTTTTACTTGTTATTTGATTTTTTCAAGGTACGCTTTTCTTGCTGCATCGCTAGCTTTCAATGCGCTACACGTCTCAACGCATGTACAAATCCTGTTTACAATTCCATAAACACATAAATATCCCGCAATTATTAAAATCAGAATCGGGATTAACTGATCTAAACTCATCTTCCTTTTCCTCCGTCACTTTAATTGTTAATCCAGTAATACTGGAAATATAAACACAAACAGTACTATAATAATTATCGCGTCCATCTGTGACATTACTCTTCCTCCGCAATCTGTATATTAACAGTATTTAATATGCACTCATCGTTCCATATACCGGTCACATGCCTATGTAATGTCTCATCCGATAATAAGCCCACATTATATCCTTGATAAATCAGCGCAATCTCATCTCCGTTAGAATCCAATAGCCGAACATCATTTGTATTAATAAGTGGTAAAATATCTTTAATCGTTACATCCATTTTGCTCCACCTCCATTCCAATACTCTTATATTCCGTATAGACTTTATTCTGACAGTAATATAAATTGTAATCATTTTGCTCTATATACCACCATAATTTTTTATGACCAGCTTTTAAATAATCATAACAGTAATATGTCTTTTGATAATGATCATCCACCATCTGTCTGAAACTAAGCTCATCAATATTGTCCGAATTTGCACAGAATACCGCTATGCGATTAATGAGGTCTTCCGTAAAATCTTCATTCACGACAAACACTACCCTGACAATTGCACAATTTTGTCTCTTAATACTGTATAACTGTTCTAATCCGTGTAAGTGATACACGACCCTGTCAAATATACTATAAGGCACCTCAGAGATATTAGGTAAACTTGTATGAAGCTCCATATTTAATCCATTCGTTATTTCGAAGAATTCATCATACCAGTCTTTGTGCTCGCTATAATTCCATAATGGATCGCCTCCACCAGATAAGGATATCCAATTACATTGATTTCGTGCAATTTCAAGTCTCAACGAATCCAACCCTTCAATCGTTGACTTTGGAATATTTAAATTATTATTTCTGACGATACAATAAGGACAAGTATAATGGCAACCGAAGTTGGTAATAACGCTTAAATATTTATCATTCATTTTCTTCTACCATATCCTTTCTGACGTAAACACACATTGGTTCTCTTCCCTGTGCTTCAACCATTATTTCAGTTTCTTCACCACTCTTTATGGCGTCATAATCTTTCTTCCTAATGAATATCACCATTAACCTAACTCCTCCAATGTAATCAACTCAGAATATGGAAGAGTCTCAATCCACTTACAAACCTCTCGCCATTCATCCAGCTTATGATTCTTACGTGATTTATAGATATTTGCTAGCACCTCATAATTCAGCATAACATTACGAGTCTGGTTATAGCTGCTCGGAAGAAGCTGAATCATCTGCCACCAGTCATCCTTAGATTTAGACTCGAGATATTGCTTACGCCAATAATTCAAAAGATTAATAGTCAGACAAATATGCCCATTACCATCAATACGAATCTTTTCTGGTTCAGAATATATAGGTCTGTTGTCATCAAACTTCAAATGCTCACAACTAAAATCCTCAATTGTAAACTCTTTCTCCTGAATTTTGTGCATCGTACTACAAGAATTTGCAACTGTCCCGATCTTGTACGTATCGAACTCTTTCCACCAATATAAAGGTGCTGTAATTCTCACATACACCGGCATCATCCTCATAAATTTTCTATGATCCGTACCAGCTTTCGCTAATCGCTGCATGAGAGAATGATCATTAGAACCGATCATCATATTTTCCAGACTATATAAATCAGGGTCTGTCTCCGTATCACTCTTCTCCCAGCTATTCATAGGATTTCGCATTCCTTCAATAATAAACTCCATCTGCTCTGGACTTGCCAGAACTACATTTTCTAATTTAATCATTCGCAATATCCCCCAAGTTCAATATTTACGATTTCATCAGCATCGATTTCCAAAATTTCTACTTCAATATCAGATATATCCTCAACAATAGTCATCTGCCCTCTTGCGATTTCTTTTTCGTAGAGTTCCTTGATTATTAAATCTTTAGTCGCTTCTGCTGTATCTTTTTTCGTATAAATACCAAAAATATTTTCGATATGACCATAACCATCATAATAAGTGTTTCCATGAACCACATATAACATCATCAATTTTCATCCTCCATTTTCTTTTTCAATTCATCACGTGCATATGTACATGCTGAATCATTTTCGCAGCAAACAATAGTATCGTGTTCTGGAAAAGTTGTATAACCTTTATCGGAAATATAGGGTTTAAAATAACGACAATTTTGACAATATGGTTCGACAATCACCCTAATCATTATGTATTTCCTCCATTTCTATATACTTCAGTGAATCCGAATATTTTTCGCTACATAACCAATTAGTCCACGGACTCTCAGTCCAGTATTTCGATTTATATACTTTTGTATTCCAGTCGTACACTTTCTGAATAACTTCCGCTTTGGAAACATCTTCATACTCGCTATCGATCGTTTGGAGTTGCTTTGTAAGAGATTCGTACTGCATCTCAGCTTCATAAATGCTTTTATCTACAGCAGTGAGATTGATAACGGCAATAGTACCAATTATAAAACCTATGAACACGCCAACTACCAAACTGGTTACTCCTAATCCGAATAATAGTAAGTTATTACACGTATTGTTTACCACTAATAACATAATTCCAATGATAATTAACGCTACAGTTATCAACGTCCAGATCATTACGCTTCCTCCAGTTCTCCAAACATTTTTTCATAAACATCAATATCGAACCGCTTTAATAAGTTTTTCACCTCTTCTTCGGTCATTGCTCGTCCAACGGTTTTATAATCCTCTTCATATACTAACAGCCAGCGTCCTTTATCGCTTCTAAAAAGTTTCACCTCTCTGGCATCAAAATATAAACCCGTGAGTGAGCCTTTCCATCGATACTCACATTTAGTAGATATAAGCTTCATTTTATCGGTATCATATTTTAAATTATCACTTACAAACAGCATTTGAATCCTCCTTTACAATTCCTCGAAACTCTACATACTCCTCAGCCAGACTCACAAAATATCTTTTCCCTTTATATTCGACGATATCACCAAAGTAGTTAATATTCATGTCCGGCTGAGAAGCGTATGCCAAGATGTTGATTTTTGTTGTCCTATTCATCTTTATCACCATCATATGGAACCTGGATAACATCTCCTCCAGGAACTGTTACTGATTGCATAAGTCGTCCGGTGTCTTCATCAAAGTAGATGTTGTCCATTGCATGGTCCCACTCTTCGAACTGTTCTGAAATATTGAGACCTTTTTCTTTTCTCATATTAATCAGTTCGTCATGTACAACTCTTCTCCATGCTCTTGCCAATTCCATGCGACTCTGAGCCAGAATATTATAAAGACCGTTTTCAGTCACAAAATTAACTGCACGTCTCTGACCTGCCACTACTAAAGGTAGTTTCAGCTTTTCATCCTCTTCACACATTTCCAGCATCTTCCATTCGTTTCCTGAACTATATCCAATGACATGTGCAATATCTTTAGCTTTGAATAATGGGGCATCTAAGTCCCCATATACATTTAATAACTTTCCTCCAAATGAAATAGTTCCAGCGATTTCGATCATTTTACTCATTTTTGATTATTCCTTTCTCTTAATAATTTGACATCTATAGCTCTCTTTACATCACTTTCCGTAATATCAAAAATGGACTTAAGGAATTCCAGGCAAATATAAGCATCTGCCATTTCTTCCAAAAGTCCAACTCTGTCCTCATACCCACGAATTTGTTTGCTTATCTGCTGTTGTAACTCTGCAAATTCTTCCATTGCAATCGTGCATTTAGTTTTCCAATGCTGTCGCTCTATAGATTTTCTTATGATATGTTTTCTCTCGTTCTCTGAGATTTTGGGCGGATTATTTAATCCTATGATAAATCGTTTTCTATTCATCAGCATCTTCCTCACTCTTCGGGAAAATATATTGTCTGCGATTACCACCCTGAATGAGGCAAATACTGAATACTCCCAATATATCGCCAAGCAATATTCCAAGAATGAATTTAATCATTCGTATCACCATCCTCTTCTTTAACACCTTTTGCATAAGCCTGTTCCTTTCTTACCAAATACTCCGCCCTATCGATTTCATCATATCCAATTTCTGCATCTTTGAAATATCTATTGATTTCTACTCTTTCTCCTGCTGGGGTAATTACATAGAAAATCCCAACAGTATCAAAGTCACCATTTTTAGGGTCCGTCAAGAAATCTTCAGTATAAACTTTGAACGGCTTATCATATGAAATATACGGCAGCGTGATCGGATACATTTCCGCAATAACACTATCAATCAATCCGCTATGATATGACGAATTAGGATTATCAATATTTACACCATAACATCGATTAACGTCCGAATAGCTGACGGTTCCGTCCGTAGCAATTTTCTTAAACAACGAAGACATTCTTTTACACTGATATGTTTTAGTTCCATCTTCTCGTCTGTCACATCTGCCCCAGTTCTGCGGAACATCTTCAATCGCTGTTAATGTTTTACCGTCAATCAGACGATTTAATATAGCTTTTGTGAGTCCAATGCTAAATCCAGAATGCCCATCATTGCAAAGTGAACGGAACGCTTTCAAAGCACTTTCATAGCAAGCACATCCATAATCCCATTCCCCTTCTTTTCTGTCTGGATTTTCTAAATGGCACGCAATTGCAAATTCAGTATTCCACCCAGCAGTCAGTGTACTATCAGTAATTCCCGGTAAGTTTTCACAAAGCCATTCATATCCTCTTTTTACATTTGCTCTATGTTGCTGTAAATACTGATCGTATTGAAAGCTCATCTGTCTACCACCTCCTTATTCAAGCCATTCATTGTCCAAATAATAAAATCCAAATATTACTCCTATAATTAAAATGGTCCATATTACCCAAAAAATAATTTGAGCAACTTTCCCATTAGATACTAATTCGTCCATGGTTTCATCAATACTTTTATTTTCGTAAAAGCATGAATCGTCCGGAATCGTTCCATCTTTCAATTCAGCAAAGATAGTTCCCGTGTATTTCATTTCAACTCCATAATATTTAAATCTTACATGACTTGATTTTTTAATCGTTTGTATATAACTTGCTCTTGGGATATTGATTTTTTCACTTTTAAATTTAACTCCGCAAAAACTCAATTCTTTACACTTTTTCGTTTCTTTACCAGCATAATCCCACGACCAATATGTTTGGGTATGTATATGAGTATGTCCCTTTCCATCTGTCGTTGTATATGTTCTAGTGTGCATATTATAATGTTCTTCAACCTTTTTAACATACATATATTTCCCATCAATTTCCGAGAATGTAACAGTATCAATAGCCTTAAGTTCTCCATGTATAAACGCATTTCCAATATTTGTATCCATTCCATGTTGGAATACATCTTCATCATTCTCTATCTTTAAAGCCTTATTATATATTTCATTAATGTCCACATATCTCTGCGAGATTTTCTCAGAAATCAGGAAACCTATGGTCAACATTACGGCAATAATAGAAATACTTGCTAGAATTTCCCTAAAAGTTATTTCAAAATCGCCAAAATCAAAACTCCATTTTCTCATATCTTAGCCCTCGTTAAAAAGATTCTGTGGCGCAGTTTCAGGAGCATCGTAATCTAACAATTTATAATTCTGCTTCTCATATCCAAGCTTATTAAGAATTGTTCTTGCAGGAAAGCTTTTTACATATCTTCTATATTGCTTAACTTGTTTATTATAATTTTCTCTATAATTAGCAATAAGATTTTCAGTCGTAGTAAGATCTGTCATGAACTGTCTATAATTCTTATCGGACTTTAACTCAGGGTAATCTTCCGATACAGCGGCAATTGATGTAGAAACATTCTCAATGTCTGTTTCGCCAGAGCTACGTCCATCAGCAACTGCTTTTAACGTTTCTGCTTCATGTTTATCATATTGTTTTACACAGTCTGCAAGATTTTTTACAAGATCTACTCTTCGTTTTTCCTGTACCTTAATATCGGACTGTGCCGCGTTTACCTGTTCCTCATAATCGATTGCTTTATTCTGGAATCCCTGCACCCAGAAGATTCCCATAAAAATAACAGCAATTATCCCGATGCTTATAATAAGTAATAATTTCCAATTTGTGTTTTTCATGATTTATTTTCCTTTCTTCAAACATTATTAAATTAATAAAAAAAAAAGAAAGAGCCTGCGATTTTTCAACCACAGGTCCTTTCCGACATTTTTCGTTATGCTTCAATATCCTTTTGAGTATCTTCGATTAACTCATCAAGCATTTCTTTAGCCTCATCATATTCGCCTTTCTCTAATAACTTCTTGAGTTTTGTTAAGCTCCTCAAAAGTTTTCTGCTGTAAGCAATAAATTCTTTCATATTGTCTTCCATTTACCTGCCTCCTTTAGCAAGCCCTTTCTTTTGTGATAAGGACTAATATAATATACCAATAGTATATACCATCCTTTCATTATAGACCATGTTTATTTGGCGTTTTTCTCCTGCTTAGCAATAAGTTTTTTGTAAAGATCAATAGCTTCTTTTCCCTGAAAAGCATTAATAATTTCTACTGACTGATTCATTCGTTTCTTACCAACAAGCAATACTCCTGTTCCATCTTTTTCTGAGAAATTCGCACTTACTAAAATTGTGTCAAGCATTTTTTCTCCTCCTTCCAATAAACTGGCTTTTCTGAATTTTCATTTGTGCCATTTGCTAAGCAATCATTACACGGGTCGAATTTTTCATCAAGTTCCTTATGCTCGCAAGTCTCACAGTACTTTTCGAAGTTAACTTCTCTATAAATATTTTCCGTATGTACCACCCCCGCTTTACCATTTTACATATTTTGCTTCATTAAAATTCTTTTTCTCTTTCAACGCTTTACTGATTGCCAAATCAATTCCTGAACGAGATTTCAAATGATAATAATATAAATCTGTATATGGAGTATTCATTCTATCAATTCTACCGGCAGACTGAGCCATAATTTTGTAAGAATAATTTTGCGAGAAGAATATGATTGTATCCGTAGTAATACAGTTCCACCCTTCTGCTCCGGCATTATACTGAACTAAATATACCCAGGACATACCTGTTGGTACTGGTTGATGCTTATGCCCATTCCATTCCGCCATCTGTATGCCTCTGAATAATCCTTTCAGCAATTCCAACTCATAATCAAAGTTATAGAATATAATTGCTTTAGGATGTTTCTCTAAAATCTCAAGCAATGCTATTTGTCGTGACTGATCCAGATTTACAATCTTTCTCCAAATATAACACAACTCAGCAGCATTCACTATCGGTTCATTTTTATATGGATTCCACCTATTTCTTCCAATCTCTTTATATGCTGCTATGTCGTATTTAACATAGATGTCTTCATGATGAGATTTCGTCTGACGTTTAAAATCCATCGTAACCAATATTTTATCTCTTAATCGAATCAATCTACCAGTGTTCAGGTATCTATCTATTTTAGGGTACTTACTAAATCGACTATATACAATATGTTCTCGTGTGAATTCCGTACGATTCTTAAAGAATCCATTAGCTATAAATACCGGAATATAATCTTGCCATGTATCCCCAGGTGTCGCAGATAATAATATCCAATGATTGGATTTTGCTATCTTTAAGAATGCTTTTACCCATGCCCCAGAGCCAACAACTCTCTGCTCATCAAATATAAAAAATGCATCTTTAATTTGAGAATATTTTTTTATATTATTCCAAGAATCCACCACAACTTTATTGCTATACAGATTAATATCATCGTGAATGGAAAGAAGGAAGGGCGTCAATTCACCCTCCCATTCTAACGTATCCCTTTTTCTCGCAGTTGTGATAATATATAAGTCTTTCGGCGGATCGTCCATAGGTACATATTCGTCTGTATCAATTTCTCCACCATTACACATATAGTAATATGCCAGTGCAGTTCGAGACTTACCACTCCCAACACCACCACATAATATGCATCCTTTACGCATTCGCTTAACCGCATCGATTTGATAATCTCGCAGACTTATTCCAGCCATTAGTATTCTTCTGGGAATAGAATTGTCGTCGCACTTCTATCCCATTCCGTAATAATCCATATGGTTCTAGCATCCATTTTGTACACAGCTAAGATACGCTCGTCATGAGTCACCGCATAATCATTCGCTTTAGCGTCTTCTTCGCATGTATCACCCCAGTCACCATTTACATATCTCTTATGCAACGAATCCATTACAAACTGTGCAAATTCTGGGTCTTTAGCTATTTCAGCAGCAATTTTTATTGTGGATACAACATGTCCAAGTACAAATTGTGTCATTTATCAACACCTCCTATGAGAATGGAATCTCATCTGGTCCTTCTTCTTCAGCATATTTTTCTGCGAACTCATCTTCTTCGATTGTCACGTACATTGTTTTTAAATATGCCTTGATGCCTGTCTTACCATTTACTTCCCATGAATAAGGTCTGATGGTCAAGTCGACATTTCTAATCTCAGCGAAATCGAGAGTAGAAATAGATTCCTCATCCAACGGTGTTTTTACCCTTCTGGTAATCATAAACACTTTTGGCGGAACATTCTTAAAGCTGACTGCCACCTGAATATAATGAACCGCATCTTCATCATCATTTCTTGGCGGCAGAATTCTTACATTCCATCCGTCTTCTGCTAATCTCTGAGCTGTATCCGGGTCTTCGATGATTACACAGAAGTTACGATTACCTGCTCTATTGTATTTTGTCTCTTCTCCTCTGAAATTTCTAAAAATGATTCTCGCATTTTCGATTATAATATTGTCTACATAGTTGTTTGCCATAATAATTTATTCTCCTTTTTTTCTTTAATCTTCATCAAATGGAACTTCGACAGTTTCTGTTGGTTTATTCATAAATTCTGGAACATATGGATCATCAGATACGAACCATTCAAAATCACCATACTGAGAAATGGTGTCAACGGCTTCGTTAACCAAATTGTCATAATATGCTCGATCGATATCAGCTTCTTTTTCAAGCTGTTTTACCATCTCGGATTCAAGCCAGCGGAATCCTTTGGAACCTGTTGCCGCATAATACTTACCGTCTTTTTCCCTCATCAGTAATCCGCCATTACAACCTTCTTTAATAGGACAGAACTGCCCAACTCTTCCTATGAAATGATAGTTATGTCCAGTCTCAATCAGCGGTGTCAGCCTTTTGCAGGTATCTTCAAATGTGGTATCCGATAAGAGTCCTTTTTTATAATCGCTTTCTGCCTTACTAAACTCTTTTTCATACTGCGATACATCTGGTAAGTTTTCATTCATGTCCAAATATAAAGAACTACTTACAGATTTTGTTTCGCACATGTCTTCGAATGCGATATTCTCTTTACTGAACAGTGTCTTGAACACATATGGTATCTGAAACTGAGTTCCTGTAGCTGTCCATTTGTTACCTTTTTTCTTATTGTCGCCCGGAACATATCCATACATCTTCTCACATTCCTCAGCGTCCTTATACTTAGCAATATAAACTGCATCGTTAACTAAACACATTCTGTCGTACGTAGCCTCATGCTCAAATGTATATCCATATCTTTCACCGAAATCCATAACAAACTTAATAATTTCTGGCGTTGCATCTGGGATTTTAATTGAGTCCGTTTTAATATGTGCGACCTTGAATCCTCGTTCCAGTACTGCATTCTTAAGATCAATCATGAATAACGCACCACGTTTCGCAACGATATTATCGATGTTTCTTGGGTCTCTGAATGGGTTATCAAATGATGCAGATGTTAAGCCATATACAGAATTGATTGCCGTCTTCAGCGCATTTGCTAAGTCTTTTGAGGTCATCTCACCATCAATAACTTTCTGAATATATGGCGTAAGTTTACCATCAAGCATATGATTCACAACATCCCACGCTTCATGTTTGATGCTTACACGTCCCTCTACAATATCTCTAAATGCTTTAGTGAATCGTGGTCCGAATAACACTTCTGCAATAACGCTGTGCGGATGCATAGAAGATACATCAAGTAAAGCGACGTTTCCGTACATTCCCGGAAATCCCTGTGCAAATCCACCTTCTCCGACTTCTTCGCCTCGATACATTGATTTTCCGTGATCAAATGTATAGCCCGGAAAATACGGTAATAAGCTTTCCGAATCAAATGGAACTTCTTCTTTGTCTTCATATTTCCATCCGTAATGCGGTCTTTCCATCATCTTAGGACAAGCTTCTTCCAGAAATTTACGCATTTCTTTATCCAATTCTTTAACCGGCTCGGCAAGATTGCGATAATGGAATTCGCTCTGTGGTTTGCGATTATTCCCAAATATAATCCTTTGTGTCAAGGTATTGGTTGTATCGTTTACTGACATATCAGCTAAATCGGATAGAATTTGCCTTGCCGTCCAATCCGCTTTTAAATAAGTAAAAGCCGCTTCAGTAGCAATAACATCGTTATCACAATACTCAGCGACTTTTGTCCATAATTCTTCCGGTACCGGTTGATCCCAAGGAAGTCCTAACTCCTGATGATGTGTACCAGCTTTTATTATCTTGATTTCTTCTTCAGTGAACCCTTTCTTCTGCAAGTCGGATTCCGTCTGATTTCCCATCTCAATTTCAAGTTTTTTCAAACTCTTTTTATTTCCGGCAGAAGCGAAATCGTATACATCAGTATAGGACACATTGTATGCCTCGCCAAAGAAACAATTTCTGCTTCCGCTAATGATTCTCTGTGAAAGATTGTATAACTGCTCATTTGTATATCCCATTAATCGGGCGTATATTATATGATTATCATACCGCCGGCAGTTAAATCCGATAAGCCGATATTGCATCAATTCCTCAATCTCACTAGGAGACGGATTAATCATTCGGACAACTGGATTATCAACACCTTCCATTTTCCAGTTTACAAGAAGTAAATTAGGAAATACCTCAATATCATAAAATATCTTTTTAGCTTCATTGTTTTTAACAGCTGGTGAGGCGTCCTCCGATTTAAACTTCATTTTATTAACAAGCTT
>OJNK01001151.1_pt1 | contig 13654 bp, 13 predicted proteins | sample 1597811 | NCBI WGS metagenome assembly OJNK01 (sample SAMN00265073, study PRJEB22529) | human gut metagenome
AACATGGATGCCGGGCACTTGCAGCGGGCAATGGAGAACCGGCAGGGGAAAACCCGCTGGCATTTTGGCTACACGCAGTATTATATGACGTCAAAATTGCAGGACGGAACGGTCTGCCTGCTGCAATTTGACTATGCCGTGCCCTATGCCGACCCTGCGCTGCGGGGCGTGCTGCCAGATATGCAGACCGTGCACTGCATTCTGGGCATTCTGCTGCTGATAGGGGCGGTGGTGTGGAGCACCCACAGAACCGGGCGCTTCCTGACCCGGGAGACCGAAAAGCTGACCGCCGCCGCGCAGGCGGTGGCGCGGAAAGATCTGGACAGCGCGGTATTTTCCGGCGCAAAGGTGCGGGAGTACGAGAGCGCTTTGCAGGCGCTGCAAACCATGGGCGACGCCCTGACCGGCAGCCTGCAGAAGCAGTGGGCCATGGAGCAGCGGCAGCGGGAGCAGATCATTCAGCTGTCCCACAAGCTGAAAACGCCGCTGACCATCATCGAGGGCAACGCGGAGCTGCTGGCGGAGGATGACGGCCTGACCGCAGAACAGAAAGCGCAGGTGGAGTCTATTTTGCAGGGCGCAGAGCAGACCCGCACCTATCTTGGCAAGATCCGCGCCGAGGTGCAGACCCCGCTGCGGTATAAACGGAACGTGGAATAAAAATAAAGGGGCTGCCGCACGCTTTGTGCAGCAGCCCTTTGTTTGTTTTTACTGTTTTGCCAGCTGTTTGTCCAATCATGCGGCAATGTCCGCGAAAACCTCCAGCTTGTTGGTCTCCACCAGCAGCTCGTGGCGGGCACCGGGGTAGAAGATGCTTTCAATGTTCTGCACACCGGCGTCCTTCAGGCTCTGGATGGCGCGGCGCACGCCCTTGCCCTGCTCACCCACAGGGTCGGCATCGCCGGAGAGGAAGAGCAGCGGCAGAATGACCGTGCGGTGATGGATGCTTACGGCTTTGTAAAGGGAACCGAAGCCCGGACCAGTGAAAGTGCCTGTGTGGCCGAACTGATGAAACTCTATCAGAAGCTGACCGAAACAAAATAAAAACCGGCCCCGCAGTATGGAAACTTTTCCACACGGCGGGGCCGTTCCTGTTTAAAACTTTTCTGCTTTAATTCTTGGTGGCAAACACGATGCCGATGGTGCCCGGGCCGGAGTAGCCGCCAATGGTGGTGCCAATGTCCGTCTCGTAGACCTGCTCAAATTTGCCGTATTTTTTCAGGCCGGCTTTCACGGCCTCCATGCAGCCGGGCTTGGGCTGGCAGGAGGAGATGAATACCATGCTGGTGTCGATGTCGTCCCGGCCGTCCAGCTGGTCGGTGATGTACTTGCCCACGCAGATGGGCAGGCTGCCACGGTACTTTTTCATCACTTTCAGTTCACCGCCCACCACGGCCAAGCTGGGCTTGATGCCCAGAATGTTGGCACCAAAGGCCAGCACGCCGGAGCAGCGGCCGCTCTTGGCCATATAGTCCAGCTGGTTGAGTACAAAGCTCAGCTGCACCCGCTTGGCGAGGTTCTGCAGCCGCATGGTGATATTGCGGGGCAGCAGGCCATCGGCGGCCCACTTGGCGGCCTGCAGGACCAGATAGCCCTGCCCGGTGCAGATGTTCTGGCTGTCAACAACGGAGACATTCTCAAACTGCTGGGCGGCCAGGCAGGCGTTCTGGTAGCAGGACGAAAGCTTGGAGCTGACCGAGATGTGAATGACAGCGTCATACTCTTTGGCAAAAGGGTCAAAAAAATCCGCATACTCCACCAGATTGGCGGCGGCGGATTTGGGCATTTTGCCGCCGTTCTGCACATGGGCAAATACATCGGCGGGGCGGATGCTCACACCGTCCAGATAGCTCTCCTCGCCCATGAGAATATGCATGGGCATGAGCGAAATGTTCCACTCCTGCAGCAGCGCCCCGGACAAATCACAGGTGCTGTCAGCGGTGATCTTAATGTTCAATGGGGTTCTCCTCTTTTCCGGCCGGGGCGCCGCCGCGGCAAAATAGCAAACTATCTTGCCCTAGTATAGCACAGATTGCTCAGGATTGTTAGCTAATAAATGTAAATCTTTTATGAAGTGCCGGAAAAAACAGCCCGATTTTGCGGTTTCTGTACAGTTATCACAAAAGAATGGCCGATTTTATGGTTCTTTCCGAAAATTCGCTCGGAAGTGTTTATTTTGTCTTCTAAAAATTATATAATATGGTATGTACCCTGAATATTAAGATGGATGCGGTCTGCCTTGCGGCCGTTTTATTTATTGGAGGTTGCCTTTTATGTTCATTACCGATTACAACCAGCACCTGCTGGACAATGTAAAAAAGATCCACTTCATCGGCTGCGGCGGCAGCGGCATGTACCCGCTGATCCAGATCCTGGCCGCCAAGGGCTATGACATCTCGGGCAGCGATGTGCTGGACGGCAGCATCATCCGCTCGGAGCGGGAGATGGGAGTCAAGGTCTCGCTGGGCCACAGTGCGGACAATGTGATCGGCGTGGACATGGTGGTGTACTCCGCCGCCATTGCAAAGGACAACGTGGAGCTGAACGCCGCTGCCTCCTACGGCATCCCCACCATTGAGCGCAGCGTGCTGCTGGGCTACGTGAGCCGCCTGTACAGGGAGAGCATCTGCGTTTCCGGTACCCACGGCAAGACCACGACCACTTCCATGATCACCACGGCGCTGGAGCTGGCGGGCAGGGATCCCTCCGCGGTCATCGGCGGCAAGCTGCCCCTCATCCACGGCTACGGCAAGGCCGGCAAGGGCGACGACATCGTCATTGAGGCCTGCGAGTTTGCAGAGACGTTCCTCAAGCTGACCCCCTACCTCTCTGTGGTGCTGAACATCGACAATGACCACCTGGATTATTACGGCAGCATGGGCGAGCTGAAGTTCGCGTTCAAGCGCTTTGCTCTGATGACCCAGTTCATGATCTTCGCCAACGCGGACGACAAGAACACCATGGACGTCATGTACACGCTGGACCGCCGCGTGCGCACCTTTGGCATTGAGAACGATGGCGATTATCAGGCCATCAATGTGCAGGAATACAAGCCCGGCTTCTTTGAGTTCGACCTCAAGGAGTGGAGCAAGGTCACGGGCCATATCCGTCTGGCAGTGCCGGGCCGCCACAACATCTACAACGCGCTGGCCATGTGCGCTGTCTGCCGCTTTGCGGGCCTGACCGTGGAGCAGTGCGCCGAGGCTGCCGCCAGCTTCAAGGGTGCGGGCCGCCGCTTTGAGGTCTACGGCGAGTGCAACGGCGCGGTGGTTGTGGACGATTACGCACACCACCCCACCGAGCTCCGCGCGACCCTGAACACCGCCAAGGAGCTGGGCTACAAGCGGCTCATCGCCGTCCACCAGCCGTTTACATACAGCCGCACCAAGATGCTGTTCAACGACTTTGTGGATGTGCTCAAGATCCCCGATATCGCGGTCATCACCCCCATTATGGGCAGCCGCGAGCCCAACGACCCCACCATCACCAGCGCGAAGCTGGCGGCACAGATCCCCGGTTCCGTGCTGGTCAACAGCCTGGAAGAGGCTGCCGACTGGGTGAAGCAGAACGCCCGCGAGGGAGATCTGGTCATCACGCTGGGCTGCGGTGATATCTATAAGGCCAGCAAGATGATGGTGGCCGGCAACCAGTAAACGGACATAAAAAAATACGTCTTGCAGACGCAAGGCGTATTTTTTTATGTCTCAGTGGCCGCGGCGCTTTAAAATCTCGTCCAGGATGGCGTCTGCCACGTCGGCTTTGCTCATCAGGGGCAGCTCCCGGGTGCCGTCCGGGGTGATGAACGTGACCACGTTGGTGTCCACGCCGAACCCGGCACCGGAGACCTTGAGGTTGTTCGCCACCACCATGTCCAGATTTTTCTTTTTCAGCTTGGCGGCGGAATTCTCTACCATGTCGCGGGTCTCCATGGAGAAGCCGCAGAGGAACTGCTTGGTCTTCCGGGGACCGATGGTGCCCAGAATGTCGGCGGTGCGCTCCACGGGGATGGAGAGGTCGCCGTCCTTTTTCTTGATCTTATCGTCGGCCACGGTGGCGGGGCGGTAATCGGCCACGGCAGCGGCCATCACAAGGATGTCCATGTCCGCAAAGCGGCTGGTGACAGCTTCATACATGTCCTGCGCCGTGGTGATGGGCACGTCCTCGGTGAACTTGACCGGGGGCAGGGCCGTGGGGCCGTGGATGAGGGTGACGTCCGCACCCCGCATGGCGGCGGCGCGGGCCACGGCATAGCCCATCTTGCCGGTGGAATGGTTGGTCAGGTAGCGCACGGGGTCCAGCGGCTCCTGGGTGGGGCCGGCGGTCACGGCAATGTGCAGGCCTGCCAGATCTTTGGGCTTGGCGATGGCGTGCAGGATGTGCTCAATGAGCACATCCTCCTTGGGCAGGCGGCCGCTGCCCACATCCTTGCAGGCCAGCAGGCCGCTCTCGGAGGGGATGACCGTAAAGCCGTAGTGCTCCAGCGTCTTGAGGTTGTCCTGGGTGATGGGATTTTCCAGCATCCCGGTGTTCATGGCCGGGGAGACCAGCTTGGGGCACTTGGCGGCCAGCACCACGGTGGTGAGCATGTCGTCGGCAATGCCGTGGGCCATCTTGGCAATGACGTTGGCCGTGGCCGGGGCCACCAGAATGACGTCGGCTTTCTTGGCCAGCGAGATGTGGGTGACTTCAAACTTGAAATCGCGGTCAAAGGTGTCCACCATGCACTTGTGGCCCGTCAGGGTCTCAAAGGTGAGGGGCGTGATGAACTGGGTGGCGTTCCGGGTCATGATGACTTCCACGTCGGCCCCCAGCTTTTTGAGTGCGCTGGCCACGTTTGCCATTTTATAGGCGGCAATGCCGCCGCTGACGCCCAAAAGGACGCATTTTCCGTGCAGATCCATCCAAAAAACCTCCTGTGTTTTGGGATTCCTCTCCTTAGTATAATGCAAAAGTTCCGCCAGCACAACAAAATCTTTGCATGGGCTTGTATCTTGCGGGAAAATGCGGTAAAATAACTTGAATTAAAAACCCTTGCTGAATGAGGTTTCAATATGATTCTTGCCATTGATATAGGCAACACCACCGTCGCCCTGGGGGGCATCAAGGACGGACGTGTATGCTTTGTGGCCCACATGGACACGGTACGCACCCGCACGGCGGCGGAGTACCGTGCCGAAATGGAGAAAGTGTTTTCCCACCGCCGCCACCCGGAGCGGCCCGTCCGGTTTGAGGGGGCCGTGCTGACCAGTGTCGTGCCCCAGATCACGGGGGCGCTGGCCGAGTGCGCCCGCCACTACACGGGCAAAAAGCCCGTCATCGTCTCGCCGGAGATCCGCACCGGGCTGACCATGGGGGTGCCCGACCCCCACGCCGTGGGCAAGGACCGCATTGTGGACGCGGCCTACGCGGCGGCCAATTTCCCACTGCCGGTGATCACTGTCGATCTGGGCACCGCCACTACCTTTAATGTGGTGGACGAGAACCGGGTGTTCCGGGGCGGCGTTATCTGCCCGGGGCTCTCCACGGGCCTGCGGGCACTGGGGGAGCGCTGCGCCCAGCTGCCGCAGGTGCACCTCTCCTCGCCCAAAAACGCCATCGGCACCAACACCGAGAGCTGTATGCTCTCCGGCTCGGTGCTGGGCACGGCGGTGCTGCTGGACGGCATCGCCGCCCGCATTGAAGAGGAGCTGGGCCGCCCGGCCACGCTGGTGGTCACCGGCGGGCTGGCAAAGTATGTCACTCCCCTCTGCCGTCACCCGCTGACCTATGACCCCGAGCTGCTGCTCAAGGGGCTGGCGCTGCTCTACCAGCTCAACGCGCCCCAGCAGCACCATCACCCCGCCGGAGGCCGCAAGCCTCACGGGCAGAACTTCCGCCGCCATCGGCCATTCCGCCGGGAGCGGCACGAGACGGAGGCCAAGGCGGGCTGACACGAGCAAACAGGATAGGAACTAGGAAGAATGGAACAGAAGATGAAGCTTGGCATCCTGGGCACCGGGATGATCGTCAAGGAGTTTTTGCCCTGGCTGGCCGGGGCGGACTCGCCGTTTCAGGTGCAGGCGCTGTGCAGCACCCAGCGGAGCGCGCCGCTGGCGGCGGAGCTCTGCGCCCGGTACCATGTGCCCCAGTGCACCACCAACTACCTGGAGCTGCTGCAGTGGGTGGATGTGGTCTATCTGGCCGTCCCCAATTTGCAGCACACCCGCTATGCCAAAGTGGCGCTGGAAGCGGGCAAGCATGTCATTGTGGAAAAGCCCATGGCCCCCACGGCGGCCCAGACCGAAGAGCTGGCCGCCCTCTCCCGCCACAAACGGGTCTTCCTCTTTGAGGCGCTGACCACCCAGTATCTGGAAAACTATAATAAGATCCGGGAGCTGCTGCCCCGCATTGGCACGGTGAAGCTGGTGCAGTGCAATTTCAGCCAGTATTCCAGCCGGTACGATGCGTTCTGCGCGGGGCAGGTGGCCCCGTCGTTTGATCCCAACTGCGCCGGCGGTGCCCTCATGGACCTGAATGTCTACAACATCAGCTACATCGTGGGCCTGTTCGGGGAGCCCAACCGGGTGAACTACGCGGCCAACATCGACCACGGCATTGACACCAGCGGCATCCTGACCATGGATTACAGCGGCTTCAAGGCCGTGAGCATGGCGGCAAAAGACTGCGGGGCCCCGGCCCGGTATGTCATTCAGGGCACCAAGGGCTATCTGCTGCAGAAATCCACGGCCAACTACTGCGGCGGCCTGACGCTGCACCTCAACGACGGCAAAGAGGAACACTACAACCTCAACGGCGGCCGCCCCCGGCTGGCCGCGGAGTTTGAGGCCTTTGCCCGCGCCATGGAGGGCGGCGACCAGGAGCTGTGCAGCCGGATGCTGGATACCTCCATTGCCGTCAGCAGGGTGCTGACCGCCGCCCGCCGCTCGGCAGGCATCCGCTTCCCGTGTGATCCATAAGTTATCTCCCTTTGGAACGTTCCCTGACAAAGCATTCCAAAGTAAAATAGAAAAACGGCCCCGCACCTTTTGCGGGCAGGTTTGCGCCGTATCCGACATCTAGGGCGGAACGGCAGCAGGAGGAAATATTTTTATGAAAAAGAATAACGATCTTCGTACTCTCACCCGGCTGGCACTGCTGGTCGCCATTGAGCTGGTCATGAAAGCCGTCGGCCTGGGCAGCGTGCCCATGGGCCCGCTTTACATGAGCTTTCTGACGCTCCCCATCGCCGTGGGTGCCATCACGATGGGCCCGGTGGCTGGTGCCATCCTGGGCGGCGTGTTCGGCGCGGTGAGCTTCTATGACGCGGTCACCGGCGCTTCGGCCATGACAGGCGCCCTGTTCCAGGTGAGCCCTGTCAACACGTTCATCCTCTGCGTGGGGATGCGTGTGCTGATGGGCCTGTGCGTGGGCCTCGTCTTCAACGGCCTCAAGCGACTGGATAAGCCCGGCACCTGGAGCTACATCGTTTCCGCCATGTGTGCTCCCGGCCTCAACACCCTGTTCTTCATGGGCTACATCGTGCTGGCATTCTACGGCTGCGATTACATCCAGAACATCGTGGCGGCCAAGGGCGCGGCCAACCCGTTCATGTTCGTGGTGCTGCTGGTCGGCGTGCAGGGCGTGATGGAGTTCCTCGTCTCCGGCATTCTGGGCGGCATCGTGGCCCGCGCGGTGGCAAAGTTCCTGAAGTAATCTCCCGGCGTGCGCACAGTCAGGGACGCCCCGAGAGATCAGATAAAAAAACCAATAAAATCGCAGGCTCCTCCGGCGTTTTGCCGGGGGAGCTTTTTGCGTGTGTCCGTGCAGAAAACGGCCCGGCGGCCCCGGGGCGAAACTGGTCATATCGCTGTTTTCTCACCGTGCCGATTGGTAAAAATGATGAAAACGCAGTGAAATCTTGACAATTGCCACAAAAAGGGGTATGCTGACTTTAACATAGCAAACTGTCCGCACAAGGCGGGCCGTTGCTGGGGAACTATCTGATTACGGAGGATACAACAATGAAAGCATTTAAGAAACTGATGGCTGCTGCCCTCGTTTGCGTTATGGCTCTGACCATGCTGACTGGCTGTGCAGTGAGCGACAACCTGGTTGAGAAAGCTCTGGTCAACAAGCTGAACGCTGTCAGCGCTGTCTCTTACAAGCACAAGACCGATCTGGACGACGAGGCCAAGAAGGCTTGGGACGAGAACAAGGATAAGAAGGAAAGCAGCGGCATCATCACTATTAGCAATGTCGTTTACAACTATGTGATCGTCAAGAAGCCCAGCGATGCAACCAAGGAAAACAGCTGGGGCGATAAGGCTAAGAAGGCTGATGGCGTTCTGGCTACCTCTGCGAAGAACAGCGACAAGAAGATTGAGATCGGTGTCAAGGTTGTTGGCGACGATTATGTTGCTATTGTTGCTAAGGCAGCTACTAAGGCAGCAAAGTAATCAATCCACCAAAAATTGCATATTTGCCCCGGAGTAAGCCTTGCGGCCCCGCTCCGGGGCTTTTTGTTTGCGTCCGTCACCCTCCTCCCTACCTGTGCATAGAATGGCGCAGGCTTTGGGGAGGAGGGCTTTTGGATGGAACGACAAAAACGCTTTGCGGTGATCGGCAGCGATGCCCGGCAGCTGGCGGCAGGCCGGGCGCTGGCCCGGGCGGGGTATGCGGTGGAGGGGCCGGAAGAGATCGCGCTGGCAGACTATATCCTGCTGCCGTTGCCGCTGGACGCGGCCCGCACCCCGCTGGCGGAGCTGCTGCGGGCGGCACGCCCCGGGGCGCTGGCGCTGGGTGGGATGCTCTCGGAAGAAGCAAAGGCTATTGCGGCGGAGGCCGGGGTGGAGCTGGTGGATTACTTTGCCCGGGAGGAGCTGGCCATCCGCAACGCCATCCCCACGGCGGAGGGGTGCGTCGGTATTTTGCTGGCCCAGCGCAAACGCACCCTGTGGGGCAGCGCGGTCCTGCTGCTGGGGTTTGGCCCGGTGGGGCAGGCGGTTGGCACCCGGCTGGCGGCATTGGGGGCCCATGTGACAGTGGCAGCCCGCCGCCCGGCCCAGCGGGCACAGGCGGAAAGCCTGGGGATGCAGGGGGCAGAGCTGGCCCGGCTGGCCCGGCTGGCCCCGGCCTTTGACACGGTGGTGAATACCATCCCGGCGCAGGTGCTCACGGCTCCGGTGCTGGCCCGGCTGCGGCCCGGGAGCCTGATCGTGGATCTGGCTTCCCGCCCCGGTGGGACGGATTTTGATGCCGCCGCCCGCTGCGGCCACAAGGCCATCCATGCATTGAGCCTGCCCGCTGCCTGCGCGCCGGAAACAGCCGGGGAGATCGTGGCCCGGACGGTGCGCGAGATGCTGCGCGAAAGGGAGGGAGCACAATGAACGAGAACCGACGCTGTGCCTTTGCGGTCTGCGGCAGCTTCTGCACGCTGGAGACCGCGCTGGAACAGGCACAGGAGCTGACGGCCCGGGGCTGGGAGCTGCTGCCCGTCATGAGCAATACCGCCGCCCGGTGTGATACCCGGTTTGGCCGGGCCGGGAGCTGGCGGCAGCGGCTGGAAGCCTTGACCGGGCACCCGGTGCTGGACAGTTTGCAGGCCGTGGAGCCTCTGGGGCCCAAAAACATGGCCGAGGCGCTGGTGATCGCCCCCTGCACGGGCAGCACGCTGGCCCGGCTGGCGGCTGGCCTCTCGGACACGCCGGTGACGCTGGCGGCCAAGAGCCTGCTGCGGGTGGGGCGGCCGGTAGTGATCGCCGTCTCCACCAACGACGGGCTGGGGGCCTCGGGAGAAAACATTGCCCGGCTGTACCAGCGCAAGCACTATTACTTTGTGCCCTACGGCCAGGATGACCCGCAGGCAAAGCCGCAGAGCCTGAAAGCCCGGTTTGCCCTGCTGCCCGCCGCACTGGACGCGGCGCTGGAGGGGCGACAGCTGCAGCCCGTTCTTTGCCCCGCCGCCGGGCACGGAATGTCTTTTCAGCAAGGGAAAAGTGTGGTATACTGAACAAGATAATGTATGATAGCGTCCTAGCCCTCTCAGGCCGCTTCGCGTCCAGCTCTCCCAAAGGGAGAGCCATTGGCAAAGAGATGTACTTTGCGTGGACTGCCAAGGCCTCCCACTTTGGGAAAGATTCTCCCCGGTGCGGGGAGAAATGTCACCGTAGGTGACAAAGTGGGGAACAGGTGGCATTGCGAAGCAATGACGGAGAGGGCAAGCCCGTGAAAAGGATTATCTAAATCACCAATGGAGAAATGACCAGATGAAAAAACAGATCGCCGTGCTTTGCACGGTGCTGCTCTGGGTCTGCGCGGTGTTTGCACCCATGGCGCGGGCCGCGGGCCCGGCGCTGTCGGCCACGGAGGCGTACTGCATCATCGACGCGGACACCGGCCTTGTGCTGGCCCAGCAGAATATGGACGAAGAGCTGCACCCGGCGTCCATCACCAAGGTGATGACGCTGGGCCTTGCCTGTGAGAAAGCCCAGGGCCAGTGGGACGGTGTGAGCCTGGAAGTGACCCACGAGGATGTCTATTCCCTCGCGGGGACGGATTCCAGCCACATTGCCCTGCAGGAGGGGGAGCATGTGCCCCTGACGGATGCCCTCTATGCCACCATGATGGCCAGCGCCAACGATGGCGCCAACCTGCTGTCCGAATATTTCGGGGATGGCACCATTGCGGGCGGCGTGGCGGCCATGAACGCCCAGGTGGCGGAACTGGGCCTCAAGCACACCCACTTTGCCAACCCCCACGGCATCAGCGATACCGACCACTATACCAGCTGCTATGATATGGCGCAGATCCTGCGCTGGGCCCTGACCCAGCCGGGGTTTGAGACGCTGTTTACCCGCAACGAGATGTATGCCATGAAGCCCACGGACATCCAGCCCAAAGAGCGGTATTTCCACCAGCAGGACAAAATGCGGGTGGGTTCCAGCCGGTATTACATCCCGGCCATTCAAGGCTCCAAGATCGGCTACACCAACATTGCCCGCTACAGCTATGTCTGCCTGGCGGAGCAGAACGGTGTCCGGCTCATCTGCGTCACCATGCAGAGCAACATCAAGACCGACAAGTACAACGATGTCCGCACCCTGCTGGATTACGCCTTTGCCCACTACACAAACTATACCGACATCCCGGCCCAGGGCCTGACCCGGGAGCTGACGGTGGCGGGAGGCGGTGCCCCGCTGGGCATGGTCACGGTGACCGACCCCGGCACCCGGCTGCTGTTGGCTGACGGCCTGACGGCAGGGGATGTGTCCGTGACGCTGGAGCTGCCGGAACAGTATGTCTTGGGCACCAGCCCGGCGGTGTACGCCGTGTATACCGTCAACGGGCAGGACAAGCAGGAGTCCACCAGCGTCCGGGTGCCGGCCACGATTACGGGACTGGAGGAGCTATTGGAGCGGAACACCGGTGTCCAGCTGGGCAGCGGCACCCGCAGCCCCGGCAAGACCGCGGGCCTGCTCATCGGCATCTCGCTGGGGTGCACGGTGCTGGCGGCGGGAGTTGCATTTGTTGTGGTAAGGCTCCGCTCGAAAGCGAAGAAAAAATCGAGGCACTGACCCTCTTTGCCAAGGGCTCCCCTACAAGGGGAGCTGTCGCGTAAGCGACTGAGAGGTTGTATGACATCCGCATATGGACAAGGCGGTGCTCTGTCCAACCTCTCCGTCATTGCTTCGCAATGCCACCTCTCCTGGTAGGAGAGGCTTTGGCGATCCACGCAACGTCTTTTCTAACACTGCGCAAAAGCCATTCCGGCTTTTCCAAATAAAAAACAAAATGTCAAAAACAATAATGAAAAAACAGAGAGGAAAATGAAAAATGGGTAAATTTACGTTTACGGAAACTGAGATCCCCGGTGTTGTGGTCATTGAGCCCCAGGTGTTTGGCGATGACCGCGGTTATTTTATGGAGACCTACCAGAAAGACCAGTTCGCTGCTGCCGGGATTGATAAGGAGTTTGTGCAGGACAACCAGAGCCGCTCCACCCGCGGCGTGCTGCGCGGCCTGCATTTCCAGAAGAACCACACCCAGGGCAAGCTGGTCCGCGTGACCAAGGGCGAAGTGTACGACGTGGCCGTGGACTGCCGCCCCCACAGCGCGACCTTTGGCAAGTGGGTGGGCGTGACCCTGAGCGAGGAGAACAAGAAGATGTTCTATATCCCGGAGGGCTTTGCCCACGGTTTCCTCGTGCTGAGCGACGTGGCGGAGTTCTGCTATAAGTGCACCGATGTCTACGACCCCACCAGCGAGGGCGGCATCCCCTACGACGACCCCACCGTCAACGTGCAGTGGCCGGACTGCGGCTGCGAGCACAAGACCAGCGCAAAGGACAAGCTGCATGAGTCCTTTGCCTCCCAGAAGTTTGAATTCTTTGAAAAGTGGTGATCGCCCGTGGCAAAAATCAAGGGAATGTTCAACGGCTTCTGGCGCTACCGCTATCTGCTGTGGAATCTGGTCAGCCGTGATTTTAAGCTCAAGTACCGCCGCAGCGTGCTGGGCGTGGTGTGGAGCGTGCTCAACCCGCTGCTCATGTGCCTGGTGTACTGGGCCGTGTTCAGCAGCCTGATGGATATGCGCGGCAGCGGCATCGACAACTTCCCCGTTTTCCTGATGTGCGGCCAGCTGCTCTTCAACTTCTTCAACGAGGCCACCTCCTCCAGCATGTCCAGCGTGCTGTCGGCGGCCCCGCTGCTCAAAAAGGTGTATATCCCCAAGTATATCTTCCCGCTGGAAAAATGCTGCTTTGCCATGGTCAACTGCGTGTTCAGCTTTGTGGCGCTGGCACTGGTCATGGTGTTTACGGGCAGCCCCCTCCACTGGACCATTCTGGAGGTGCTCTACCCGCTGGTGACGCTCTTCTTCTTCAGCCTGGGTGTGGGCCTGTTCCTGGCGGCGGCCACCGTCTTCTTCCGGGATATCATGCACATCTGGAGCGTGTTCATCACGGCGCTGCTCTACTTCTCCGCCATCTTCTATGACCCCACCCAGATGACGTTCTCCATCGGCGGGTTCAACATGCAGCAGATCATCAAGCTCAACCCCATGTACTGGTATATCACGGGCTTCCGCCGCACTCTGATGTGGGGCATCCCGCTGGATTTCAACATGCTGGCGGTGTGCGGCGTGTGCGCGCTGCTTTCCATGCTGGTGGGCGTGCAGATGTTCCGCAAAACGCAGGACCGCTTTGTGCTGCACATTTAAGGAGGGGAGAAAATGGAACCAATTATTAAAGTGGACAATGTTTCCATGTGCTTCAACCTCTCCACCGAAAAGCACGAGAGCCTGAAAGAGTATCTTCTGGCCATGGTGCAGGGGCGGCTGCAGTACGATGAATTTTATGCCCTGAAAGACGTCAGCCTGGACATCATGCCCGGCGATTTTTACGGCCTGGTGGGTCTGAACGGCTCGGGCAAATCCACCCTGCTCAAGACCATTGCAGGCGTGTACAAACCCAGCAAGGGCAAAGTGACGGTCAACGGCACCATTGCCCCCCTCATTGAGCTGGGCGCGGGCTTTGACATGGACCTGACCGCCCGGGAGAACATCTACCTCAACGGTACGGTGCTGGGCTTCTCGCCCAAGTATCTGGACGAAAAGTTTGATGAGATCGTGGAGTTCAGCGAGCTGCAGAACTTTCTGGATGTGCCGCTCAAGAACTACT
>OJNK01001188.1_pt1 | contig 13288 bp, 9 predicted proteins | sample 1597811 | NCBI WGS metagenome assembly OJNK01 (sample SAMN00265073, study PRJEB22529) | human gut metagenome
GCGAAAGCTCCTCCGTAACGGTAGTGATGACATCCGGGGTGTTGTTCACCACACTGTCCTGATCCTCGTCCAGCTGACGGATGACATCCTCCATGGTAGCATTGCCCTTGATAAAGTCCAGCATTTTAAGGCCGGTGGTCACGACGGTGTTTTCCCAGCCGGAGTAGATAAAGGGCGCGGTATTCCCTTCATTCAGGGCATCGGCGATGTCGGCATAGTAGGTGCCGTCTGCCTTTGCACCCTTGAAAGGCAACAGGCTGCTTTTCAGTGCCGTTGCAGGCTGCAGAGCGCTGGTGCCTGCAACGGTGGAAAGCACCCGCATCACCTTGAGCGCGTCTTCCAGCTTCTGGGGGCTCTGTTTCAGCTTTTTGTTCAGACCATAGAAGCGGTTCACATTCAACACAAAAACGTTCTGGGTGCCGTCCTCGGAAAGATACGGCATCAGGCCGAATTGATCGGCGTTGTCGTCTGCCTCCACGATGCCGTTGGTGTTTCCGATCAAAAACAGGGTGTTCCCCTCGGCCATCCGCTGCCGGGTCACATTGTCGTCAAGAGCATCGCCGGAGTCGTTCAGCATCCCGATGTCCTTCCACTTCTGGACGTATGCCATCGCCTGCATCATACCGGGGGTGTTGCTGACGTTTGCCTTGCCGGAAAGATAATCCTTCTGCCACAGTCTGCCGTCCAGTGTGCCAAGGAAATCGGCATCTGCAATGTTGCACAGATACTGGAAACCGGAGCCCGGGTACTGGATCTGCGGCAGACAGAGATCGACCCCGGCTTCCTTGGCTTTTGCAGCCAGCACTTCCAGCTCGGCGAAAGAATTGGGCAGTTCCCAGCCGTATTTCTTCAGCAGGGTCTTGTTGTAGGTGATGCCGTAGCAGTTGTAGGTCGAGGGCAGCAGGTAGATGGCACCGTTGTCGAACACGTCCTGCAGATGGGACTCCACATAGTTATCCGTAAAATCGTAGCCGGAAAGGTCCAGCAGTTTGTCGGAGACCAGATCGGTCTGGGGGTCGTAGTACGTCAAGGTGCAGACGTCCGGCAGGTCGCCCGCCGCAAACATATTCTGCAGGCAGGTGGTGGTGTTATCGCCGCTGTAGGGCACGACTTCAACGTTCACTTCCGGGTAAACGCTGTGCACCTGCTCAATAAAGGCTTCTATCTCCTTATAAGGTGCCATAAAGGTGACGGCCTCGTGCGCATCGTCTTTTTTATCTGTTTCAGCCTTGCCGCCGCAGGCGGTCAGCGCTGCCGTGGCAGCTGCAACGCCGCAAGCCTGCAAAAAGGAGCGGCGGGAGATCTTTTTTATCATATAAATATACTTTCCTCACATTTTCGGAGGCAATACTGCATGAATCCAATGGGGTGCAGTGCTGCCTTGATTTTGGTGATTCTTACACACCCCACAGGAATCCCCATGCTTGCGGCCTGTCCACACTGATTTTGTGCGGATTCTTCTACAAAAGGCATTGTTATTATTCTATCATCGTGTGAAAAGCGTTTCAAGTTAATTTGGGATTTCTTGCAATAATTTGCATGAAAAATAGGGAGGAAATCTGAGCTGGTTGGAGGTGTGTCAGCCCTGGCGCGGCGTAAAACAGAAGAAAATGAATCGACGCAATCGTAAAGCCGCTCACCATGCTGGAAACCTGCACGGTGAGCGGCTTTTTGCTGCCCTATTTACAAATATGAGGAATTCAAGAAGTCTTTTATTGTGGTCAAAACCAAATGAGGTCAGCCCACAAACAAAAAAATCCAACGATTTCTAACGTGAAATCGTTGGATTTATGGTCCGAGTGGCGAGAATCGAACTCACGGCCTCTTGAACCCCATTCAAGCGCGCTACCAAAACTGCGCTACACCCGGATATCGCATGTGGCTTATCGCTCACAGCTCAATTAGTATACCCGATGCAGGGTGTTTTGTCAAGCGCTTTTTTCAAGTTTTTTCGATTTCTTTTTCGTCTTCCTCCGCCGTTTCCGCAATGGGCTGGCTGCGGGACGGTAGTGCGTCAAATTCCACGGTAGCCAGCGCCACGGCGAACACGCTTTGGGCCCCGGCATCCAGCAAAGCCTGCGCACAGGCGGCTGCCGTGGCTCCGGTGGTGATGACATCATCCACCAGCAGCACCCGCTTCCCGTCCACGTTGTCCGGTTCCAGCACCCGGAACGCGCCTGCCACGTTGACCAGGCGCTCGTCCAGCGAGAGCCCGGCCTGATGGCGGCCAGTGCGGGCACGGCCAAGGGCGTTGGCGGCCAGCGGGACGCCCACCGCCTTTGCCAGCGGCCGGGCCATCCGCTCCGGCACATTATAACCGCGTTTTTTGCTGGAGGCCGGCACCGGGACGATGGCGTCATAGCCAAGGCTCAGGCCCTCCACCCGCTGGGGTGTGGGCTCCGCGCCGCGCATGAGGATCTCGCTGCCAAAGAGCAGCCGGGCCATCTCGACGCCCAGCTCCACGGCCGTCCACGGCTCGCCCTGGTACTTGGCCCGCAGCACCGCGCTGCGGACACAGCCCGTGTAGCGGTAGGGTGCCGCGGCCCCGCTCAGGGTCCCCAGATAGTGCTCACTTTCCTTGAGCCGCATGGGCATCCGGCGGAGCGGTTCCAGCCGTTCCGCGCATTCCGGGCAGGTTGGCACAAAGCCCAGCACCCGGCGGCAGAAAGGGCAGCGGCGGGGATACAGCAGCTGCCGGGCCTGCCGCAGCAGCCAGCACGGGGCCGCGTAATCCCCCGGCATCAGTCTTTCTTGACTGCGATGATGACGCGGACTTTCTTGCCCGCCGTGCAGCCAAAGTTATCGTACCAGCCGGTCAGGTAGTAATCATCCGAGTTGACGTATGCCAGCTTGGTGGCGTAATACTGGCCCTTGTACCACAGGTAGACCTGCGTGTCGTCGGCCATCTCATAGCGCTTATCGCCCGAGAGGACGGAGGCAGCGCCCACCTGATCGATCTTCATGGGCATGAGCTGCATCATGGATTTGACCGAACCAGACGCCTCCTGGCTGACGGCAATACCGCCCGCCAGCACCGGGTACTTGATGGAGGTGGTCAGGCTGGCCTGCTGGCCATTGAGATAGCAGATGTAGTTGGCACCGCCGCCGATGAAGTTGAAGATGTTGCTCAGCGGAGCTCCGGTGATGGCACCGATCTGCCGGAAGCCGATGCCCAGCAGGCCCGCGGTGCTGCCCGTCAGGCGATTCCATGCCGTGCTGAGGATATCGCCGCTGATGACGCCCCACAAAATCTCGCTCGTGGTGGGCACCAGCAGATTTTTCACCTCATCCACGGTGGTCTTGGTGGTCGTGTTGCCCGAAGAATCGGTGGTCACCAGCGTTTTGATGCTGCTGTAGTTGGCGGCCAGATTCTTCACATCGTCCAGCACGCCGTAGTTCCACAGATCGCCCGTGACATCGTTGAGGATGAGGCGGTCGATCTGGCCGTTTTCATTGGTGGTGTAGTAGCGGACGTCAGAGCCCGAGAGCGTTACCCCCGATAGGCGGCTGGGACGAATCGCCCCAGCCGCACCTCCTGACGTTGTATCCATAATTTCCACATCGTCGGCCAGGGCAGCGTCGCCCAGAGCGGTGGCGTCCGCGTTCACGGTGCCGCTGACGGACCGGCTGCTGATTTTTTTCACGTTTTCTCCGTTGGCACCGTCCACGCTGATTTCTACCAGCCAACCGGTGGGAAAATTGAGGCTTTTGTCCACGTTGACGCTCCGGACGATACCGTCCGTGCACATGACCGAGACTTTCTGGAGCACATCGGCCCCGTTGTCCTCTTCAATCAGGTTGCGGGAGGCGGACTGGACAACGCCATAGAAGACGCTGTCGGCCTCTTCACCGGTGACGATGCCGGCCACCTCATTGTTCATGCCCAGCAGCAGGGTGACCACCTGGCCCACACCGCCGCCGTTGAGGGAGGACACCTGCGAGGCCACCGCCGTGCTGCCCAGCGTGTAGGTACTGCCCGCCACGGTGACCGAGGTGGGCGCGCTGGCCGAGGGAGACACTGCCGTGATGCGGCCGGCCGCGCGGCGGGTGTAGACCCAGACCGTGCGCAGGCTCTCGCTGTAATAGTACACGTCGTACTGGTTCAGCTCGCCCGAGGGGGAAACTTTATCGTTGCGGTAGACGGCCACCGGGGTAAAGGGCACCTGTGCCCCCTCGCCGTAGATAAAGGGGCCCTGCAGACTGCTGAGCAGGACAGTGGAGGCATCCACCTGGCCGTTGGAAACGGTAAAGCCCAGAGTGGTGCCGTAAGCGCCGCCCGAAGCCGTGTTGGCCGTGAGGGCGTTGTAGAGCAGGACCGCGGCGTCCTCATAGTTCATGGCCTCGCCCTGCTTGCGCTCCAGTCCGGTGCGCAGGCCGATCTCGCTGGCCTTGTTGAGCTGCGCGTTGGGGAATGCTCCGTTCAGCTCGGTCATCTTATAGCCCATCAGCTTGAGGACCGCCGTGCAGGCCTCCTCCAGCGTGACAGCGTTGTCCGGGCGGTAGCTGCCGTCCGTGTAGCCGTTCAGCCAGCCCTGCTGCACCGCAATGCGGATGTAAGGGGCCCAGGGCGAAGTGCCGGGCACGTCGGTATAGAGGGTGCCCACCGTGCCCTGTGCACCCACGCTCTCCCGGAATGTGGAGAACGAGGTAAGCATCCGGGCAAAGGCACCACGGGTGACCACGGCGTTCAGGGCCCCGGTCTGGTCGGTATCCATGGCCCCCAGGGTAATGGCCATCTGGACCGCGGTGTTGTTGGTGGCAGCCGCCGAAGCCGGGAGCACCAGCATGGAGGCTGCAATGCACACCGCCAGCAGCAATGCAAGGATTCGTTTTTTCATGGCTTATCTTCTCCTTTTAATCATACCGCAGGGCGTCGATGGGGTTGAGCTTGGCGGCACGCTTGGCCGGCAGGTAGCCGAACAGCACACCGATGCCCGCCGAAATGCCGAACGCCACCACGATGGAGTCGAACGAGGGGCTCACCGTGATATCCATGCCGTCGGTGAACATGGGCAGCACCCGGTTGGCAGCCATGCTGACGATATACCCCAGCACGATGCCCAGAGCGCCGCCCAGAGCGGAAGTGGTAGCGGCCTCGGTGACGAACTGGGCCAGGATGACCCGCTCCTTGGCGCCCATAGCCTTGCGGATGCCGATCTCTTTCGTCCGCTCCGTGACCGACACCAGCATGATGTTCATGATGCCGATGCCACCCACCAGCAGCGAGATGCTGGCAATGCCCGTGAGGATGACGATGACCATGTTGATCATCTTGTTCATCTCTTCCAGCCACTCACTGGCCGAGTAAACGTAATACGCATTGTCACTTTTAAAGAGATTATACAGTCCGTTTTCCATGGCAGCCTTGGCCTCGTTGGCCTGATTCTCGTCCACCATGATGCAGATGTACGAATCCGCGGTGCTTTTCTGCGACAGACGCATGGCGGTGGTATAGGGCAGGTAGATGCAGTCATCGTCATTGCCCTGCTGCATGGTGGGGTCGCTGATCTTGGCGTTCAGCACACCCACGATGCGGAATTTGTAGGGGCCCAGCTTGATGGTCTTGCCCATACCGTTGCCGCCAAAGGCGGTGCGGTTGATGTAATCGCCGATGACGCAGACCTGCTTGTCGTCTTTCATGTCCATGTACTGCAGGTTGCGGCCCTTGGCCAGGGTGTAGTTTTTCATCTCGGTATAGTCTTCGTCCACGCCGTACAGGTTGGTGTAACGGTAGGTGGTGGTGCCCACCTTGGGCGTGTTGCTGCTGAAATCGATCTGCGGGGAGATGGACTCCAACAGGTCGGGGTTTTTCTTCACGATGTCATACACGTCATCCACCGAGGCGGTGCGGGAGCCGTAGCCCCAGATGCTGACAGACAGGGTGTTGGTGCCCATGGCCGAAAAGCTGTCCCGCATACTCTTGGTCATGCCGTTGCCCAGGCCCACGATGACGATGACCGCCATGACGCCGATGATGATGCCCAGCATGGTCAGGAACGTGCGGAGCTTGTTGCTCCAGACGTTCTGGATGGCCTGCCGGAAAGTTTCAATGATCATGCCTGTGCCTCCTCGGTCTGGGATTCCTGCTCCGGCAGCAGGGTGGGCTGAACGACCGCCTCCGGGGCGTGGGAGTCGCCGTCGTAGACGACACGCCCATCTTCCAGCCGGATGATGCGTTCCGCCTGCACGGCAATGGAATTGTCGTGGGTGATGAGGACCACGGTGTGGCCCTCATTGTGGAGCTCCTGCAGCATTCCCAGCACCTCGCGGCCGGTGTGGCTGTCCAGAGCGCCGGTGGGCTCGTCCGCCAGGATGACGGGCGGGTTGCGCACCAGAGCCCGGGCGATGGACACGCGCTGCTGCTGGCCGCCGGAAAGCTGGTTGGGCTTGTTTTTGAGCTTATCGCCCAGGCCCACCTTTTCCAGCACCTCTTTGGCACGCTTGTGCCGCTCCGCGCGGGAGACGCCCGCGTACACCAGCGGCACCTCCACGTTTTCCATCAGGTTGAGCTTGGGCAGCAGGTTGTACTGCTGGAAGATAAAGCCCAGCATCTCGTTGCGGATGGCGGCCAGCTCGTTCCGGTTCATCTTGCCCACGTCCCGGCCATTGAGCCGATAGGTGCCCTGGGTGGGCACATCCAGGCAGCCAATGATATTCATACAGGTGGACTTGCCCGAGCCGGACTGGCCGACAATGGCTACAAACTCTCCTTTTTCGATCTTCATGGAGATATGGTCAGCCGCCTTGACGGTCGTGTCGCCCATCTGGTAGTATTTGCACACTTCATCAAATTCGATCAGAGCGCTCATGTTCAGCCCTCCTCATCAAAAGGAACTGCTTCCGTCATCATAGAAACCGCTTCCGTCATCATAGTAGCTGTCACTCACCGAGTTGGGATCGTAAGCAATCGTGTCTTCCGCCGTGATGCCATCGAGGATCTCGGTGTAATCGTCGTCGCTGACGCCCGTCTTCACGTCCACATAGACATAGCCGTCCGGAGCTTCCATCTCCGGGTCCGCATTGGCCGCGCTGGGCGAATCCTTGGTCACCAGCACATAGCCGCCGCGGACGATGGCCGCGTTGGGCACGCAGAGGGCGCTGGTGGACTCGGCCACCACGATCTCCGCGTTGGCGTTCATGCCCGGGCGGAGGCCGTCGATGGAGTCGATGCGGATGGTCACGGGGTAAGTCGTGGTGCCGCCGGAAGAGTTGCCTTTCATCGAGACACGGGTCACGGTGCCCACATAGTTCTTATCGGCCACCGCATCCGCCGTGATCTGCACTTTCTGGCCCACGGAAAGGGAGCCGATCTCCAGCTCGTCCACATTGATGCTCATTTCCAGGTAGCTCAGGTCATACAGCACACAGAGGCTGGTGCCGGAGGTCAGTGCGTCGCCCTGCTTGACGTCTTTTTCGATCACGGTACCGCTGATGGGGGCCGTGATGGTGTAGTTGGCCATGGTGTCCTGCATATTCTGCATCGAGATCTCGGCACTGCGCAGGGTCTCCGAAGCAGACTGGACGGATTCGGTCAGGTCATCGCCCGTCAGCTCAATGAGGATGGCGTCCTTTTCCACTGCGCTGCCCTCCTGCACATTGATGGCGGAGACGGTGCCGGAAGAGGGAGCCGTCAGGGTGCGCTCTGCCTGATAGGCAAAGGTGGCGGAGGCAATGGAGCTGACGCCATTGATGCTGGCCGTGGCTGCCTGGGCCGTGGTCAGGCCGCCCGCGTTCCGCACCGCGATGGTCACCGTACGGGTGAGCAGGTTGCCAGTGCTCAGTTCATCGGTGCCAGTCACAGCGGTAATGGTGCCGTCCAGCGTCTCAAAGGTGCCGTCCAGCACCACCTGCGCGCTCTGCCCCACCGAGAAGTTGGCGGCATCGGCCGCCGGGAAGAGCAGGCTGAGCATCATCTTGGAGTTATCCCGGATGACGGCCACTTCCTGGCCGCTGGTCACTTCATCGCCCTTGGCCACTTTCAGGCTGCTGACAGTACCCGCCACCTCAGCACGGACGTACTGGCGGTCTACCGTCTTATCGTAGCTGCGCTGGGCCTGCTGGAGGGCGATCTCCGCTTTTTCCAGGTTGGTGGAAGCGTCGGAGCTGTCGATGGTGTAGAGGATCGTGCCCTCTTCCACGGTGTCGCCCTCTTCAAAATCAGCGGTGAGCACTTTGCCGTCCACCAGAGATTTCACGGTGTAAGTATTGGCCGGGTTCAGGGTACCGGTGCCGCTGAGGGAGTTGGAGACATCCCGCTCCTCAGGTGCCGTTTCCACATAGCTGGTGTCCACATTGGCCTGCTTGTCGTTGGCTGGCTTGAGCAGGAACACCCCTCCTGCAAGGACGACCACCGCCGCCGGGACCAGCCATTTCCAGTTCTTCCGGGCAAATGCTTTGGCCCCGGCAAGCTTCCCGGCGGTCTTATCGTTTGCAGCCGCTGCCGAGGGGTCGCTCCCCTGCATGGCCGCGTTCTTCTTTTTCCAGATCATGCTTTTCCTCCTCGCTGTGCGGTGCGGGGGGCAAGATCCCCCTCCCGCAGAAGTGTCTGTTATAAGGTAGTGTATCGCATTTCGGGAAATTAAACAAGCGTCCAAATTTCATTTCACGCATATTTGACAAATATTCCGGCAGTTTCTCCCGGTTTCCGCCCCCGGGGCACCGCTGCCGCCTGCCCGAAACCTGGCCTGGCAGGCGGATTTTGCCAATTGTAAACCTGCTGCATATTTCAAAGTTGACGCACCCGGAAATTTCTGGTTTAATACGGGGCAAAGCGCAGTTTTTATGCGATGTTCCCGGCCCGTCCAAAACAGCGGGCCGCAAATAGAGGAGGATTTTTATGAGTCAGGCAGCTGCCAAAAACACCCAAAGCTCGAAATTTTCGGTCCGCGATATCTGCTACACCGGATTGTTCGCCGCCGTCATCGCCGTGATGGCCCAGATCTCCATCCCGATGCCCCTGGGCGTCCCCATGACCATGCAGACGTTCGCCATCACCCTGGCCGCTGTGGTGCTGGGCTCCAAGCTCTCCGCCATGGCAAGCCTCGTGTACCTGATCCTGGGTGCCGTGGGCGTGCCCGTGCTGGCCAGCTTCTCCGGCGGTATTGACAAATTCGTCGGCCCCACGGGCGGTTTCCTCATCTCGTTCCCCCTCATGGCCTATCTCATCGGCCTGGGCGTGGAGCACCGCAATGCCTTTAAGGGTGCGTTTCCTCTGGCCGTTGTCGTGGGCACCGTGGTCAACTACATCGTCGGTGTGATCCTGTTCGTTATCGTGGCCCACAGCACCGTGGCCGTGGCTATTTCCGCCTGCGTGCTGCCGTTCATTCCCACCGCTATCATCAAGGCTGTGCTGGCCTGCGCCATCGGCCTGAACATTCGGAAACGGATTCCGGGGCTCAAGGCATGATCGTACTCCGCCCGCACCATCTACTCTGCACCCAGGGCTACTCCGGCCACGGCTACGACGACACCTTTGTGGAGCACATGAACGACGTGGTCCACCAACTGCGGGAGGTTCCCGGGACGCGGATCCACCTCACGTTCTCCACCGACACGCTTTGCTCCTGCTGCCCCAACAAGCTGGGCGAAGACCTGTGCGACACCCAGGAAAAGGTAAAGCGGTACGACCGCAAGACCGTGGAATACTTTGGCCTGGAAGAAAAGGATTATGTCTATCAGGACCTCATTCGGGCCATGGATGCCAAGGCTACCCCGGAGATGCTGGCGGATATCTGCCGCGACTGCTGCTGGTTCCCCGTCAGCGCCTGCTGCAAAAACATCTGCAGCGGCAAATATGTAAAATAACCTCTGTTTCTCCCCCTGCAAAAGGGCCCGTACCGGCATTGGTACGGGTTCTTTTACCGTTTCAGCACGCAAAAAGAGGCCGCTCCACGGAAAATTTCCAGTGGAACAGCCTCTTTTTCGATTTACTTACCGCGTTTTCTGCTCACTTCACCGCAGCGTCATCCGCCGCATAGAGCTGGACATATACCCCTGCGGGGACGCAGGCGGCCCAGGCGTCTTTCTGGCTCAGCCAGCCGAATTGCTCACAGACATGGTCCGGGCACTGGCTGTCCTGAAAGGCGATGGCACCGTCTTTTACCTGTAAATGCACAACGTAATCGCCCACATCGTACAGATAATCGTAATCTTTGTCCAGCGGGATGGTCTCGGTGACGCCGTCGCCGAAATCGGCTACCGCCACCAGCGCTTCCCCCTGTTTGCGGCCCCGCAGTGCCCAGAAAAGCACCACTGCAGCCAGCAGGAGCACTGCCGCAAAGAGCAGATTTTTCTGCAGCCGGGTCAGGCGTTTCATGCAGCGTAATCGCTGGCAGCCTGGCCTGCAATGCGGCCAAAGACGGTAAAGTCGGCCACAGCGTTGCCGCCCAGACGGTTTGCACCGTGGACGCCGCCGGTGATCTCACCTGCTGCAAACAGGCCGGGGATCACGTTGCCATTGGTATCCAGCACTTCCGTGTTGGTGTTGATGGTCAGGCCGCCCATGGTGTGGTGGACACCGGCAGTGACCTTGATGGCATAGTAGGGAGCGGTATCCAGCGGGTTTGCAAAGCTGGTACGGCCAAACTCGGCGTCGGCCTTATCGGCCACGCACTGGTTCCAGTTGTTCATGGTCTCGGCAAAGGTCGCCTCGTCCACACCAATGGCCTTGGCCAGTTCCTCGTAGGTAGCGCCCTCCGCGGTATAGCCTTTCTTGATGTAGCCCTGGATGACGCTGGAAGCATCGGCCATGGCCTGATCGACCACCAGCCAGCTGTAGCTGCCCGGCTGTGCGATCTCCGCAGCGGAAACCACGTCACGGGTGCCCACTTCGTCAATGAAGCGCTTGCCGTCAGCGTTGACCAGGATCGCGCCATCGCCGCGCAGGCCCTCGGTGATCAGGGCAGCGGTGTTCGCCTCCACAGTGGGGTGGATCTGGATCTGGTCCATATCCACGGTACCGGCACCGATGGCCGTTGCCATCTCAATGCCCTGGCCCAGGATGCCGGGAGCGTTGGTGGTCATAAAGCCCTTGAGCTCAGGCTTGTACTTCACGACCATGTCCAGGTTGGCACCGAAACCGCCGGAAGTCAGGACTACGGCTTTGGCGTTGACGGTGACGGTCTCACCGGAAGCGCCGGTGGCCTTAACGCCGCAGGCTGCGCCGTTGGCATCGGTCAGGATCTCGTTGGCGGTGGTGTTCAGCAGGATCTGAACACCGGCCTTTTCGCAGTTCTCCTGCAGCAGGGGGATCATGTAAGAGCCCACAGAGAGGGTCTTGCCCTCTGCGTTCACAGGGCGATGGATGCGCTTGACAGAAGCGCCGCCAAAGCTGGAAACGCTGTGCAGGGTGATGCCGTTCTCATCCAGCCAGTCGATGGCATCGGCACTGTTCTCGCAGAGAGTCTCCACCAGAGCGGGATCGTTGATGCCCTTGCCGCCGATCATGGTATCCAGCTCCATCAGCTCCACAGAGTCGAAGTAGCCGGTGGGGTTGGCCTGATAAGCAGCCCACTGCTCGGCCACGGTAGCAGCCAGAGCGGTGATGGTCTCATTGTCAGCATACTTTTCAGCAGCGGTCTTCAGGGTCTTCTCGACACCTGCGGACTCGCCGAACTCGTTCTCATCCTGATACACGGTCTTGCCTGCGTTCATGCCGCCGGTAGCGCGGATAGAGTTGCCGCCCACCATGGCCTGGCTCTCCAGAATGACAACGCTCTTGCCCTCGTTGGCAGCGGTAATGGCGGCAGTCATGCCGGCGCCGCCCGCGCCCACGATGACCACATCGGCGTCCACCGTGGAGTCCTCAGCGGGCTCGGCGGTGTTGTCCACAGCGGTCTTGTAGTCGTCGGGGTTCAGGCCGGCCGCGGTCAGAGCGGCAGCGGCAGCCTCCTTGATGGCGTTGGAGGTGACGGTTGCGCCTGCAACGCCGTCCACGGCAATGCTGCCGCTCTCGGCGATGGCGCCGGGCAGCTGGTCGATGGCCGTGGAGCCCACGCCCTCGGTCTCATCCTTGCCCTCGGCGGTGCAGCCGGTGATCTTGCCGTCGGCAAGGGTCAGGGTAACGGTTACATCGCCGCCAAAGCCTTTGGCAGTACCCATGCTGGTGGTACCCTTGGAGGCAGTTTTGCCGCTGCTGTACACCAGCAGACCGGCTGCCACCACCACCACCATCGCTACAGCGAGGAGGATCTTCTTCATTTGGTTCTTCTTCATGGTTATTCCAATTCCTCAGCAGATTTGAGGGCCAATGCCCTCAGTTTGTTAATGCGAACATATCAGCAGAAAAAGGGGGCTGCTCATTCGGAAAGCAGCCCCCTTTGCCGAACTAAGAGAAAAAATCAGGCGTTGGCCTGTGCAGCAGCAACTGCGCAGGCAACGGTTGCACCGACCATGGGGTTGTTGCCCATGCCGATCAGGCCCATCATCTCAACGTGCGCAGGCACGGAGGAGGAACCAGCAAACTGAGCATCGCCATGGACGCGGCCCAGAGAGTCGGTCAGGCCGTAGCTGGCGGGGCCGGCTGCGACGTTATCGGGGTGCAGGGTACGGCCCGTGCCGCCGCCGGAAGCGACGGAGAAGTACTTCTTGCCGTTCTCGATGGCCCACTTCTTATAGGTGCCAGCAACCAGGTGCTGGAAGCGGACGGGGTTGGTGGAGTTGCCGGTGATGGAGCACTGGACGTCCTCTTTCTTCATGATGGCAACGCCTTCCATGACGTCGTTGGCGCCGTAGCACTTCACAGCGGCACGCTCGCCATCGGAGAACGGGATTTCCTTGACCACTTTCAGGGTCTGGGTGGGGATATCATACTCGGTCTGCACATAGGTGAAGCCGTTGATGCGGGAGATGATGTAAGCGGCGTCTTTGCCCAGGCCGTTCAGGATGACGCGCAGGGGGGTCTTGCGGACCTTGTTTGCGGTGCGGGCGATGCCGATGGCACCCTCAGCAGCAGCAAAGGACTCGTGGCCAGCCAGGAAAGCGAAGCAGGTGGTGTCCTCGCTCAGCAGGCGGGCACCCAGGTTGCCGTGGCCCAGGCCGACCTGGCGCTGCTCAGCAACGGAGCCGGGGATGGTGAAAGCCTCCAGGCCCTCGCCGATGGCAGCTGCGCACTCGGCAGCGTCGGTCAGGCCGCGCTTCACGGCGATGGCGGTGCCCAGGGTGTAAGCCCAGACAGCGTTATCAAAGCAGATGGGCTGCACGCCGCGCACGATCTTGTCGCAGTCGATGCCCTTGGCGAGGAGCATCTCGTTGCAAGCGTCCAGAGACTCCAGGCCGTTAGCCTTCAGGC